>BNJU01000525.1_pt1 | contig 254218 bp, 328 predicted proteins | sample 8539281 | NCBI WGS metagenome assembly BNJU01 (sample SAMD00202456, study PRJDB9452) | human saliva metagenome | isolation source: human saliva | place: Japan | reverse complement strand
ATTTTTTTTTAGTCATAAACAGTAAAATGATCATTTAGTAAAAATCTAGTTAAAACTTTGAAAACCCTTGCATTTTTTTAATATAACATAGTATATTTATAATAATGCGAAAACTCTAGAAAAAATTTTTGCTAATGGAAGCATTATTTTATTGTTTGAAAAATGTAAGCGATTTCTATAACCTTATATTTACTCAAAAATAAATAGCTCAGAGAAAGAATTTTAAGTTAGGAGATCAAACAAAAATTGTCGCCAGATAACACTGGGCTCGGGCAGTAGCTGACTGCTCTAGAAGATTAGGAGTATTTGATGAAACAATATTTTTTAGAAAAAGGTCGAATATTTAGTATTCGTAAACTGACTGTTGGTGTTGCTTCTGTAGCAGTCGGGTCTTGCTTTTTTTGCATCTGGGAATGTTGCAGCTAGTGAACTTTGTGACAGAACCAAAACTTGAAGTAGATAGTCAAGCAAAAGAAGTAGCAGATGTAGATCATGAAAAAGAAGAAGCAGTTAAAGAAGAAGTAACTGAAAAAACAGAACCTGCTATTGAGAAAGTCGCAGAGGAAGGAAAGACTGCTGAAGTGGCTGGTGATTTACTCCCTGAAGAAATTTCTGATCGTGCTTATCCTGATACTCCAGTGAAAAAAAGTCGATACTGCAGCTATTGTATCAGAAAAAAAGATAGCCCACAAGTAGAGACTAAGAGCATTTTGAAACCTACAGAAGCAGCTCCATCTGAAGCTGGAAAAAGAAAAATAGAGCCATTATCAATGGCGGACAAGACCTTAAGCATATCAATTATGAAGGTCAACCAGCTACATCTGCTACTATGGTTTATTCAATCTTTAGCTCACCTCTGGCCAAATGAGCGGTAGTCAGCGATACCTTAACTCAGGTTCAGGTATCTTTGTTGCTCCAAATGTCATCTTGACAGTGGCCCACAACTTCTTGGTCAAGGATGCGGATACTAATGCGGGTTCTATCCGTGGTGGTGATACGGCTAAGTTCTATTACAATGTAGGTTCAAATACTGCTAAGAATAATTCTTTGCCAAGCTCAGGAAATACTGTTTTGTTCAAGGAAAAGGACATTCATTTCTGGAATAAAGAAAAATTCGGTGAAGGCTATAAGAATGACCTAGCCTTGGTTGTAGCCCCAGTTCCACTTTCAATTGCAAGTCCAAATAAGGCAGCTACCTTTACTCCTTTAGCAGAACATCGAGAATACAAAGCTGGAGAACCTGTTAGCACCATTGGTTACCCTACAGATTCAACATCTCCAGAATTGAAGGAACCAATTGTTCCAGGTCAATTGTATAAGGCTGACGGTGTTGTCAAAGGTACTGAAAAGTATGATGATAAGGGAACAGTTGGTGTCACTTATCGTTTGACTTCTGTATCAGGTCTTTCAGGTGGTGGGATTATCAACGGTGATGGTAAGGTCATTGGGATCCACCAACGTGGAACTGTCGATAATGCGAACATTGCTGAAAAAAGATCGCTTTTGGAGGAGGGCTTGTCCTCTCACCAGAACAATTGGCATGGGTCAAAGAAATCATTGACAAATACGGTGTTAAAGGTTGGTATCAAGGCGATAACGGCAACCGTTATTACTTCACTCCAGAGGAGAAATGCTTCGAAATAAGACAGCTGTTATCGGTAAAAACAAATATTCCTTCGATGAAAGTGGTGTAGCGACTCTCCTTGAAGGTGTTGATTATGGACGAGTTGTTGTTGAACACCCTAGACCAAAAATGATAATCCAGTCAAAGAAAACGATACTTTTGTTGAAAAGACGGAGGTTGGAACTCAGTTCGACTATAACTATAAAACAGAAATTGAAAAGACTGACTTTTTCAAGAAGAATAAAGAAAAATATGAGATTGTATCGATTGACGGCAAAACTGTCAATAAGCAACTAAAAAGACGCTTGGGAAGATGATTATAGCGTTGTGAGCAAGGCTCCTGCAGGAACTCGCGTTATCAAGGTTGTTTATAAGGTCAATAAAGGTTCCTTTGACGTTCATTATCGTTTGAAAGGTACCGACCAAGAATTGGCAACTGCAACTGTGGATAATAACGATGGTAAAGAATATGAAGTTTCCTTTGTTCATAGATTCCAAGCCAAAGAAATTGCAGGCTACCGTGCAGTCAATGCAAGCCAAGAAGCAACAATCCAACATAAAGGAGTGAACCAAGTTATTTTTGAATACGAAAAAATTGAAGATCCAAAACCAGTAACTCCTGCAACTCCAGTAGTGGATCCAAAAGACGAAGAAACAGAAATTGGAAACTATGGACCACTACCAAGCAAGGCCCAATTGGACTACCACAAGGAAGAATTGGCTGCCTTCATCCACTATGGTATGAATACCTACACTAACTCTGAGTGGGGTAACGGTAGAGAAAATCCTCAAAACTTTAACCCGACAAACCTTGATACAGACCAGTGGATTAAGACTTTGAAGGATGCTGGGTTCAAACGAACAATCATGGTTGTCAAACACCATGACGGTTTTGTGATTTATCCATCTAAATACACAGACCATACGGTAGCTGCAAGTCCATGGAAAGACGGTAAGGGAGACCTTCTCGAAGAAATCTCTAAATCAGCAACGAAATATGACATGAATATGGGTGTTTACCTATCACCATGGGATGCCAATAACCCTAAATATCATGTTTCAACTGAAAAAGAGTACAACGAATACTACCTCAACCAGCTCAAGGAAATCCTTGGCAATCCTAAATACGGAAAATAATGGTAAATTTATCGAAGTCTGGATGGATGGTGCGCGTGGTAGTGGAGCTCAAAAAGTAACCTACACCTTTGACGAGTGGTTCAAGTACATCAAGGAAGCTGAAGGAGATATCGCTATCTTCTCTGCTCAACCAACAAGTGTCCGTTGGATTGGTAATGAACGTGGTATCGCTGGAGATCCAGTTTGGCATAAGGTTAAGAAAGCTAAAATTACTGACGATGTGAAGAATGAATATCTCAACCATGGAGACCCAGAAGGAGATATGTACTCTGTCGGTGAAGCAGACGTTTCTATTCGTTCAGGTTGGTTTTACCATGACAATCAACAACCAAAATCAATCAAAGATTTGATGGATATCTACTTCAAGTCTGTTGGTCGTGGAACGCCACTTCTACTCAACATTCCACCAAATAAAGAAGGTAAATTCGCAGAAGCAGACGTCGCTCGCTTGAAAGAATTCCGAGCAACCTTGGATCAAATGTATGCGACTGACTTCGCCAAGGGAGCAACTGTAACTGCAAGCTCTACTCGTAAGAATCACTTGTATCAAGCAAGCAACCTAACAGATGGTAAGGATGATACTAGTTGGGCATTGTCAAATGATGCCAAGACAGGTGAATTTACTGTCGATCTCGGTCAAAAGAGACGCTTTGACGTAGTCGAACTCAAAGAAGATATTGCTAAAGGTCAACGTATCTCTGGATTTAAGGTTGAAGTTGAGCTCAATGGTCGCTGGGTTCCATATGGAGAAGGTTCGACTGTTGGTTATCGTCGTCTCGTCCAAGGTCAACCTGTGGAAGCACAAAAAGATTCGTGTGACTATCACGAATTCACAAGCAACTCCTATTTTTGACCAAACTTCTGTTTATAAGACACCAAGTAGTATCGAAAAAAACAGATGGCTATCCTCTAGGCTTGGATTACCATTCAAATACAACAGCTGATAAAGCAAATACAACCTGGTATGACGAATCTGAAGGCGTCCGTGGAACATCCATGTGGACCAATCAAAAAGATGCTAGCGTAACCTACCGTTTCAATGGAACTAAGGCTTATGTCGTATCTACAGTGGATCCAAATCACGGTGAAATGTCAGTTTACGTGGATGGTCAAAAGGTTGCAGACGTACAAACTAATAATGCGGCTCGTAAACGTAGCCAGATGGTTTATGAAACAGATGACTTGGCTCCAGGTGAACACACCATCAAACTCGTCAACAAAACTGGCAAAGCTATTGCAACTGAAGGTATCTACACGCTCAATAATGCTGGTAAAGGTATGTTTGAGTTGAAAGAAACTACCTATGAAGTTCAAAAAAAGGTCAACCAGTTACTGTAACCATTAAACGTGTTGGTGGTAGCAAAGGAGCTGCAACAGTCCATGTCGTGACTGAACCAGGAACAGGGGTTCACGGTAAAGGTTTATAAGGATACAACAGCTGATTTGACCTTCCAAGAAGGTGAAACAGAAAAGACTTTGACAATTCCAACAATTGACTTTACGGAGCAAGCTGACTCTATCTTTGACTTCAAAGTGAAAATGACGAGTGCTTCAGATGAAGCTTTGCTTGGCTTTGCTTCAGAAGCAACGATTCGAGTGATGAAAGCTGAATTGCTTCAAAAAGATCAAGTCAGTCATGATGATCAGGCCAGTCAACTTGACTATAGCCCAGGTTGGCACCATGAAACCAATTCATCAGGTAAATACCAAAAACACTGAGTCTTGGGCGTCATTTGGTCGTTTAACGGAAGAGCAAAAGAAAAATGCTAGTGTAACAGCCTACTTCTACGGTACAGGTTTAGAAATTAAAGGTTTTGTAGACCCAGGTCATGGTATCTACAAGGTGACGTTAGACGGTAGAAGAGTCGAGTATCAAGATGGTCTAGGTAATGCGTCTGAATACAACGGTAAGAAGTACTTCAGTGGTACAGCTGCCACACGTCAAGGTGATCAGACTCTCGTTCGTCTTGACAGGACTTGAAGAAGGGATGGCATGCTGTAACCTTGCAATTGGATCCAAAAACGTAATGATACTACGAGAAAAATATTGGTATCCAAGTTGACCAGTTTCATCACTCATGGCGAAGATAGTGCTCTTTATACCAAAGAAGAGTTGCTTCAAGCTATGAAGAACTGGAAGGATGAATTGATAAATTTGACCAAACAAGCTTTGAAGAACACTCCAGAGGCGCGTCAAGCCTTCAAGTCAAACTTGGACAAATTATCAGAGCAACTTTCAGCAAGCGATGCTAAACCACAGGAAGTTCTCAAAAACAGCTGCAGCCTTGCAAACGATCCTTGATAAAGAAGAAAACTACGGTGTCGAAGAAACGCCAGCCCAACCAGAAGAGCCTAACTATGATAAGGCTATGGCAAGTCTGGCAGAGGCCATTCAAAACAAGAGCAAGGAACTAGGTGATGATAAGGAAGCTAAGAAGAAACTAGTTGAGTTATCAGAGCAAGCTCTTACTGCTATTGAGGCAGCTAAGACTCAGGATGCGGTAGACAAAGCCTTGCAATCAGCTCTAACTTCTATCAACCAGCTTCAAGCGACTCCAAAAGAAGAACCAAAACCAGAGGAACCAGCTCAACCAGAAGAGTCTAAGATTGACTACGATAAGGCTATGGCAAGCTTGGCAGAGGCTATTCAAAACAAGACCAAAGAACTAGGTGATGATAAGGAAGCTAAGAAGAAACTAGTTGAGTTATCCGAGCAAGCTCTTACTGCTATCGAAGCAGCTAAGACACAGGATGCAGTAGATAAAGCCTTGCAAGCAGCTCTAACTTCTATCAACCAGCTTCAAGCGACTCCAAAAGAAGAACCAAAACCAGAGGAACCAGCTCAACCAGAAGAGTCTAAGATTGACTACGATAAGGCTATGGCAAGCTTGGCAGAGGCTATTCAAAACAAGACTAAAGAACTAGGTGATGATAAGGAAGCTAAGAAGAAACTAGTTGAGTTGTCAGAACAGGCTCTTACTGCTATTGAAGCAGCTAAGACACAGGATGCAGTCGATAAGGCCTTACAAGCAGCTTTAACTTCTATCAATCAACTCCAAGCGGCTCCGAAAGAGGAAGTAAAACATTCAAATCTTCCAACTGAAGGTGTTAAAGAATTGAGCTTTACTCAACCAAGTCTTGAGGTAGTAGAAGAAGCTATCAACTTCAAGACTGTTAAACGAGAAGATCCAACTCTGCCAGAAGGTGAAACTCGTGTAACTCAGGTAGGTCGCGCAGGCAAGGAACGTATCTTAACAGAAGTAGCACCAGATGGAAGCCGTATTGAAAAACTGCGTGAAGTTGTTGAAGTGGCGCAAGATGAGATTGTGCTAGTCGGAACTAAGAAAGAAGAATCAGGTAAAACAGAGGCAGCTATCCATGAAGTACCAGAGTTTACTGGAGGTGTAAATGGTTTGGAAGCAGCTATCCATGAAGTACCAGAGTTTATTGGTGGTGTAAATGGTTTAGAAGCAGCTATCCATGAAGTACCAGAGTTTACCGGTAGTGTGAATGGCTCTGAAGCAACTGACCACAGAGTTCCAAACTTTGAAGGAGGAGTTCCTGGTGGACAGGCACCTATTCATCAAGTACCTGGATTTGCTGGAGGTGTAAATGGTTCTGAAGCAACTAACCATGAAGTCACTACACACAAGGATGAGCAGTCACATGTGGTTCAAGCTATATCACAAGATAAGACTTATCAAGCACCTGTAAATCGTCAAAATAGTCTCCCTGAAACAGGCGCTAAAGAAACGGCTACTCTCGCAAGCTTGGGAGCTGTAGGAGCACTTCTTGGTTTAGCTGTAATGGGAAAGAAAAAAGAAGACGAATAGAATCTGTCAAACTCAAGAAATACTGTTGAGGAAGTATAGATTTTGTAGAAATTATTGCAGAATATTAAAGAAATTGCTGTAATAACTGTCCAAACTTTAGAGATTGAAACCAATAACTAATCTCAATTATAAAAAGCGAACAAAATGAGTTTTCTGAGAGTCAGAATTCCGTCTTGTTCGCTTTTTTATATCAAGAATCAGGTGTAGAGTTCTATGTGCATAAGTCATCAGTTATAGAACTTGAGCAAACTAATACTCAATGAAAATCAAAGAGCAAACTAGGAAGCTAGCCGTAGGTTGCTCAAAGCATAGCTTTGAGGTTGCAGATAAAACTGACGAAGTCAGTCACATATATAATCCAAGGTGAAGCTGACGTGGTTTGAAGAGATTTTCGAAGAGTATAAAAACCAGCGACTTTAATCGCTGGTTACTCATATGATTATTCACTTGAAAGGGATGAGGGCTTATCTAGACCTTCTATTTCTACGATAGCCGTTTAGTTTTTTATTTTCCCAATAACTGTTAAAGATTTTTTCTTTACTTTCACGATCAATTTCTAGGAAATAAGCATAGAGTAGATCGATTAAGATCAACATAGGAAGTTGGGCAGAAATGCGTTGGATATAGGAAGCCTGACTCTGGCTTGCTACTAATACAGTTTCTGTGAAGTCCTGAGTTTCCTTGCTAGGCGTACTAGTGAAAAGAATAGTTCTAGCCCCCATGTCTTGAGCGTCTAGTAGACTGTCAATGATGGATGGAGTTGTTCCTGAAAGGGAGAAACCAAAGACTAAACATTTTTCATCGATGATACTAGTTGTCCAGGCGAAACCATCTGGATCTGTTAAAGCTTCACAAACGACTCCAAGTCTCATGAAACGCAATTTCATCTCACGCGCAACTAGGCCAGAGCTTCCAGTTCCGAAAAAATAGACGCGTTCTGATTGATCAATCATTTGAGCGATGCGCTCCAGTTGGTCATCATCAATCAATTCTTGTGTCATTTCTCGGATATTTGTATAGCTTCTCAAGACTCTTTGTGTCAAAGGATTCATATCTTGTTGAGGAACGGAAAGGGTATCCTTTTGTTGTTGGTATTTGAAAATAAATTCCCGATAGCCCGTAAAGCCACATTTTTTGGCAAAACGAGTGAGAGCCGCCTGAGAAATATGAAGTTTTTGAGTGACCTGTTGAGAAGACAAGTCATCATGAATGGTATCTGCCTGCAAAAAAATAGCGGGCAATCTCTTGCTCTAAATCGGTCATTTCTTCAAAATGAAGATCAATAATCGTAGAGATGTCTGGCTTGTTCATGGGACTCCTTTGTAGTTATTTGTTAAACATTATTTGTCAATAAAACCTAACAAATAAAATAGCGCTTACTTCTATTATACCACAGTTGCTTTGTTTTTGGGATAAAAAGGAAAAGTCTTTTCTTTTTCCATAATTTTCTCTTCAAATTATGGTACAATGAAGAGTAAGATTTTGATTAGAAATGAGACTGATTTGTATGAGAAAATTCAATAGCCATTCGATACCGATTCGGCTTAATTTATTGTTTGCAATCGTTATTTTGCTTTTCATGACCATCATTGGTCGCTTGCTCTATATGCAAGTTTTGAACAAGGATTTTTATGAAGCTAAGCTAGCATCAGCTAGCCAGACTAGGGTAACAACGAGTTCTGCTCGTGGAGAAATCTATGATGCAGCTGGAAAACCCTTGGTAGAAAATACCGTTAAACAAGTAGTTGCTTTCACACGAAGCAATAAGATGACGGCTGCAGATTTAAAGGATATTTCCACTAAACTCTTAACGTATGTAACAGTTACCTCGCCAGATTTGACAGAACGTCAAATGGCTGATTATTATCTAGCAGATCCAGCTGTCTATAAAAAAACGGTAGAGGCTCTTCCTAAGGATAAGCGTTTTGATTCTGATGGAAATCAGTTGTCTGAGGCTCAACTTTATAACAATGCAGCTGAGAGTATCACTTCTGATCAACTGAACTATTCAGAGGATGAAAAGAAGGTTATCTACCTCTTTAACCAGCTCAATGCAGTTGGTAATTTTGCGACAGGGAATATCCAAACCGATCCATTAAGTGACACACAGGTGGCCATCATTGCTTCAGCTTCCAAGGAATTACCTGGTATTAGCATTTCAACTTCGTGGGATAGAAAAGTTTTAGAAACCTCTCTTTCATCTATCGTTGGAAGTGTCTCTAGTGAGAAATCAGGTCTTCCAGCTGAGGATGTGGATGCTTATTTACAAAAAGGCTATTCACTTAATGACCGTGTTGGAACTTCTTATCTGGAGAAACAATACGAAGAAGTTCTACAAGGAAAGCGCACGGTGAAAGAAATCCATCTCGATAAATATGGCGATATGGAGAGTGTGGAAAATGTCGAAGAAGGTAGCAAGGGCAAAAATATTAAATTGACCATTGATTTGACCTTCCAAGACAGTGTGGATAATCTTCTGAAAAGTTACTTCAATTCAGAACTATCAAATGGTGGAGCAAAATATTCTGAAGGTGTCTATGCAGTAGCCCTCAATCCTAAGACTGGTGCTGTGTTAGCTATGTCAGGGATTAAACATAATCTGGAAACGGGTGAATTGACCTCAGACTCGCTGGGGACAGTGACCAATGTTTTTGTGCCAGGTTCTGTCGTTAAAGCGGCTACCATCAGCTCAGGCTGGGAAAACGGTGTTTTAAAAGGAAACCAGACCTTGACAGACCAGCCAATCGTTTTTCAAGGATCTCCAGCTATCAATTCTTGGTATACTCTTGCTTACGGTTCCTTCCCGATTACAGCAGTCGAGGCATTGGAATACTCTTCTAATGCCTATATGATTCAAACTGCTTTGGGAATGATGGGCCAAACCTATCAACCAGATATGACAGTTAAGACCGACCAACTAGAGTCTGCCATGGGAAAACTACGCGCAACTTTTGGTGAGTATGGTTTGGGTGCTGCTACAGGGATTGATTTGCCAGATGAATCGACAGGATTTATCCCCCAAAAATTTGACTTGGCTAATTATTTAACTAATGCTTTGGCCAGTTTGATAACTACACACCGATGCAATTAGCCCAGTACGTTGCAACTATTGCTAACAATGGTGTTCGTCTAGCTCCACATATTGTCGAGGGAATATACGACAACAATGATAAGGGTGGCCTTGGGGAATTAATCCAAGCAATAAATACCAAGGAAATCAACAAGGTCAATATTTCTGAATCAGATATGGCAATCTTGCACCAAGGATTTTACCAAGTATCGCATGGAACTAGTCCCCTAACGACAGGACGGGCGTTTTCAGATGGTGCCACTGTTTCTATCAGTGGTAAAACCGGTACAGCTGAAAGCTATGTAGCTGGTGGTCAAAAAGAAGCTAATAATACCAATGCCGTGGCCTATGCTCCAACAGAAAATCCTCAAATTGCAGTTGCAGTAGTCTTTCCTCATAATACCAATTTAACCAAAAATGTTGGGCCAGCAATTGCTCGCGACATTATCAATCTATACAACCAACACCATCCAATGAACTAGAAAGGAAGCCATGCTTTACCCAACACCTATAGCTAAGCTGATTGACAGTTATTCTAAACTTCCAGGTATCGGGATTAAGACAGCGACCCGACTGGCCTTTTATACCATTGGGATGCCGGATGACGATGTCAATGAATTTGCAAAAAATCTCCTTGCAGCCAAGCGAGAATTGACTTATTGCTCTATTTGTGGACGTTTGACAGACGAGGATCCTTGCTCTATCTGTACTGATCCTAGCCGAGATCAGTCAACGATTCTGGTCCTTGAGGATAGTCGCGATGTCGCTGCCATGGAAATATCCAAGAGTACCATGGACTTTACCATGTCTTACACGGCTTGATTTCCCCTATGAATGGGATTAGCCCAGATGACATCAATCTCAAGAGTCTCATGACGCGCCTCATGGATAGCGAGGTTTCAGAGGTCATCGTAGCCACCAATGCAACTGCTGATGGTGAGGCGACTTCCATGTATATCTCTCGACTTCTCAAACCCGCAGGGATCAAGGTTACTCGTCTAGCGCGAGGTCTAGCAGTCGGAGCTGATATCGAATATGCGGACGAAGTAACGCTCTTAAGAGCTATCGAAAATCGTACAGAACTCTAGTCTGTAAGATTAATGATAGAAAGCAATTAGCTAGTAGATAAGATTTTAAGAAACATAGAGACTGGATTTGTTTTTAATCTAGTCTCTTTTTTGCTATTCAAGTTTAAAAAAAGAGACAAATGTGATATACTAAAGAGCAAGTATTCTAGTAGAAATAGGACAATCATATGAAACAAACAATTATTTTATTATATGGTGGACGCAGTGCAGAACGTGAAGTGTCTGTATTGTCAGCTGAGAGTGTCATGCGTGCGTCAACTATGATCGTTTCTGCAGTCAAAACCTTCTTTATCAGCCAGTCCGGTGATTTCATCAAAACCCAAGAATTTACCCAAACTCCTGGACAAGATGAACGTCTCATGACCAATGAAACGATTGATTGGGACAAGAAAATTGCTCCAAGTGCCATCTACGAAGAAGGAGCGGTTGTTTTTCCAGTTCTTCATGGACCTATGGGGGAAGATGGTTCTGTTCAAGGTTTCTTAGAAGTCTTGAAAATGCCTTATGTCGGTTGTAACATCCTATCTTCAAGCCTTGCCATGGATAAAATCACAACTAAGCGTGTCTTGGAATCTGCTGGGATTGCCCAAGTCCCTTACGTAGCGATTGTTGAAGGGGATGACTTGACTTCTAAGATTGCAGAAGTTGAGGATAAATTAACCTACCCAGTCTTTACCAAACCATCCAATATGGGTTCTAGTGTCGGTATTTCTAAGTCTGAAAATAAAGAAGAACTCCATCAAGCTTTAGAGCTTGCCTTCAAGTACGATAGTCGTGTCTTGGTAGAGCAAGGAGTCAATGCACGTGAAATCGAGGTTGGTCTTTTAGGAAACTATGATGTCAAGAGCACGCTACCTGGTGAAGTTGTCAAAGACGTAGCCTTTTACGACTATGAAGCCAAATACATCGATAACAAGATTACGATGGATATTCCAGCCAAGATTAGTGATGATGTAGTAGCAGTCATGCGTAAAAATGCAGAAGCTGCCTTCCGTGCTATTGGTGGACTTGGTCTATCACGTTGTGACTTCTTCTACACAGATAAGGGAGAAGTTTTCCTAAACGAGCTCAACACCATGCCAGGATTCACCCAATGGTCTATGTATCCCTTGCTCTGGGACAATATGGGGATTAGCTATCCAGAACTAATTGAGCGGTTGGTTGACCTTGCTAAGGAAAGTTTTGACAAGCGTGAAGCGCACCTATTGTAAAGACAGACATAAGGGCGGGGAAGGACTCCTTGCCCCTTTTTAAAGGAGTAAACATGAAACTTACGATTCACGAAGTTGCGCGTGTTGTTGATGCAAAAAATGATGTGACAAGCTATGCGGATAACCCGTTAGTCAAGGCAGAGTTTGATAGTCGCTTGATTGGAGCTGGGGATCTATTTGTGCCACTCAAGGGGCGCGTGATGGTCATGACTTTATCGAGACAGCTTTTTGAAAATGGCGCAGTTCTAACCTTATCAGAAAAGGAAGTAGCAAACCATCCTTATCTTTTTGGTAGAAGATGTCTTGACTGCCTTTCAAACTCTTGCAGCCTATTACCTTCAAAAAGACTGGTGTCGATGTCTTTGCTGTGACAGGTTCAAATGGGAAGACTACTACTAAGGATATGTTGGCTCATTTGCTTTCTACAAGCTACAAAACCCTACAAAACACAAGGGAACTACAATAATGAGATTGGCCTTCCCTACACGGTTCTCCATATGCCAGATGATACTGAAAAGCTGGTCTTGGAAATGGGACAGGATCACCTAGGAGATATCCACCTCTTGTCTGAACTAGCTCATCCAAAGACAGCTATCGTGACCTTGGTTGGAGAAGCTCATCTGGCTTTCTTTAAGGACCGTTCTGAGATTGCCAAAGGGAAATTGCAAATCGCTGATGGGATGGAAAAGGGTTCCTTACTTTTGGCGCCAGCTGATCCAATTGTAGAGGATTATCTACCTGCTGATAAAAAAGTAGTTCGTTTTGGTCCAGGTGCAGAACTCGAAATTACAGAATTGATTGAGCGTAAGGATAGCTTAACCTTCAAGGCCAATTTCTTAGAGCAGGCTCTCGACTTGCCAGTAACAGGTAAGTACAATGCGACTAATGCTATGATTGCATCTTATGTTGCTCTTCAAGAAGGAGTGACTGAAGAGCAAATCCGTCAAGCCTTCCAAAATCTAGAATTGACCCGCAATCGTACCGAGTGGAAAAAAGCAGCCAACGGTGCGGATATCCTATCAGATGTCTACAATGCCAATCCAACAGCTATGAAGTTGATTTTGGAGACTTTCTCAGCCATCCCAGCCAATGAAGGTGGCAAGAAACTCGCAGTTCTGGCAGATATGAAAGAACTTGGAGATCAGTCTGTTCAACTTCATAATCAAATGATTTTGAGCATTACACCCGATGTCCTTGATACCGTAATTTTCTACGGTGAAGACATTGCTGAATTGGCTCAACTAGCCAGTCAAATGTTCCCAATCGGCCATGTGTACTACTTCAAGAAAACAGCCGATGAGGACCAGTTTGAAGCCATGGTTAAGCAGGTCAAGGAAAGTCTTGGCGCACATGACCAGATTCTGCTTAAAGGTTCGAACTCTATGAATCTAGCCAAGTTAGTAGAAAATTTGCAAGAAGAAGACTAATGTTCTTCGATAAGAAAAATTTTTCAAGAGTAAATTTGTCTTGAAGGATTAGCTTCTTTGAAACACAAAAATATAAGAAATAAATGTAAGCTAGGCTCTATAAAAATCAGTAAGAGATTGGCTTATATGAAAATGAGGAAAGTTACATGAATTTTTGGGATGCTTTATTTAGCACGCAGCCGACGGAGCCACCCCAATTTGACCTTCTTTGGTATGGAAGTCTATTTACCTTATTAGCATTGACTGTATTTCTTGCCTACCGTTATGGTGAGAAAAAAGTCTGTCAGCGATTTTTCCAGATTTTACAGGCGGTACAGCTAATCCTGCTCTACGGATGGTATTTGGTTAATCAGATGCCTTTAACAGAAAGTCTACCCTTTTATCATTGCCGTTTGGCTATGTTTGTAGTGCTTTTGCTTCCTGGTGTTTCTAGAGTCAAACAGTATTTTGCTGTGCTAGGAACCTTTGGGCCTTTGGCGGCCTTTGTTTATCCAGTGCCAGATCCCTATCCCTTCCCCCACATCGCCATTTTGTCCTTTATTTTCGGACACTTAGCTCTCCTTGGAAATTCCTTGATTTATCTCCTGAAGGACTACGATGCTAGTTTACTGGATTTCAAACGAATCCTAATTATCACGTCTTCGCTCAATGCCTTGATTTTCGTGGTTAATTTAGTAACAGGTGGAGATTATGGATTTTTGACAAGACCACCATTGGTTGGAGACCACGGTCGTTTGATCAATTATCTAGTGGTAACGCTATTCTTGACTTGCGCTATTTACTTAGTCTCTAAAATTTTTCAGACAATCCTTCAGGAGCAGGCAGAAAAAAGGTTGAGAATCTGGCAGAAATAAAAAAATATTTTTCCAATCTCTTGACTTTTATCTGAGAATTTTGATACAATAGTAGACGGTATTGTTTACCCCATTTGTAAGGCCCCGGAACCTTTCAAATAACTTGCGGACCGGAACATCCGCCCTGTAAACAAAAACGATATTCATATAGGAGAAATCATGAACAAAACTACATTCATGGCTAAACCAGGCCAAGTAGAACGCAAATGGTACGTTGTTGACGCAACTGATGTACCTCTTGGACGCCTTTCAGCAGTTGTTGCTAGCGTACTTCGCGGAAAAAACAAACCAACATTCACACCACACACTGATACAGGTGACTTCGTAATCGTTATCAATGCTGAAAAAGTTAAATTGACTGGTAAAAAAGCATCTGATAAGATCTACTACACTCACTCAAACCACCCAGGTGGATTGAAATCAATCTCTGCTGGTGAACTTCGTTCTAAAAATGCAGTTCGTTTGATCGAGAAATCAGTTAAAGGTATGCTTCCACACAATACTCTTGGCCGCGCTCAAGGTATGAAATTGAAAGTATTCGTTGGAGCTGAGCACACTCACGCTGCACAACAACCAGAAGTTCTTGATATTTCAGGACTTATCTAAGGAAAGGAACAATAAAGTATGTCACAAGCACAATATGCAGGTACTGGACGTCGTAAAAACGCTGTTGCACGCGTTCGCCTTGTTCCAGGAACTGGTAAAATCACTGTTAACAAAAAAGATGTTGAAGAGTACATCCCACACGCTGACCTTCGTTTGGTCATCAACCAACCATTCGCAGTTACTTCAACTGTAGGTTCATACGACGTTTTCGTTAACGTTGTAGGTGGTGGTTACGCTGGTCAATCAGGAGCTATCCGTCACGGTATCGCTCGTGCCCTTCTTCAAGTAGACCCAGACTTCCGCGATTCATTGAAACGCGCAGGACTTCTTACACGTGACTCACGTAAAGTTGAACGTAAGAAACCAGGTCTTAAGAAAGCTCGTAAAGCATCACAATTTAGTAAACGTTAATTCGAAAGAATTACTATACTTACAAAGAGCACCTTTCGGGGTGTTCTTTTTTATTGATATCTTGTAGATTTATAATTAGAAATCTCCTTGAATGGTATCGGGTAAATGAAAAGATTCGGAGATCATATCCTATTTCTTCGTACTTTAGTCTAATACCTATAATGTAAAAAAACTCTAGCTATCAGGTAGTTGATAGTTAGAGTTTTTTTCTATTCATATGATTTAATGAGATTAAATAAGGCTTCTACTTCTGATGACAGTGTAGCTGATTTGAGATAAGCATAATAAACTGTAAATGTTATCTGGTCCTCCGGTATTAGAGGGATTTTTATTAAATCATCATCTTCATCAGAAAGTGCGATATCAGCCAGTAAACTAAGGCCGATCCCTTTCTTTAAAAGTTCTTTAAGAATGACAATGTCATCAGTCTTAAAGAATATTTCTGCCTTGTTTTGATGCTTTTGATTAAGTAGTTCAAAAGCTTTCAGGTGAACAAAGTGTTCGTCTAAAAGTATAAAGGATTGATCTACTAAATCTTCAAAAGTGAGGGAAGGAGCAGTAGCAAGAGGATGGTTCTTAGATAAAATGACATATAGTTCTTTATGAAAGAGTTCATGCGTCTCTATTGAAGGATGATTGAGTGGTTCAATCAAACCTAGTAGGCTTGCATCAAGGTCTCCCTTGAGGAGAAGATTTAATAACTCTACGGAGCCACCGCGGATAGGGCGTACTTTTTTTAAAAAATCGAATTGATCTTTTTCGTTTAAGGCAGCAAAGAGATACTGAATGATAATAGGAGGGAATCCTACAGTAGAGTATTGGGCCAAGGAACGATTGATTTCTTTGCGAGTAGAAATAACCTCAGGTAAGATCTTTTCTGTATGCTTTAGAAGGATTTGTCCTTGAGGAGTGAGTTTGAAGGAACGATGCGAGGGATCGTGGTGAATCAATTTGCAATTAAAAGATTCCTCTAAGCGCTTGATGGCATAAGAAATAGATGGTTGGCTGACTTTGTGTTGTTTTGCTACTTCCGTATAGGATTGAAGCTGGCAGAGGTCATAAAAATATTGTAGATCTTTTAAATTCATATGGGCTCACTTTCATTAGTTGGAGAAGGAAATAAGTGGAAATCACCAGATAAATAATTTTTATCCGTATCCTACAATTTGACTATACGAGTATTCACCGGTTAAAATGTAAGTGAGTCAGGGATATCAAAGGTTATCTAAGATACTTTCAAAAATGACCAACATCTTTTCTCGTTTATCAATAGGGAGTTGTTTAACCTTCATGTTGATTCTTTTGAGTGAAAGATTGTCGGTCTTATCAGAGGTTGATTCAAGGCTATCAAAATTGAAAAATTCCTCTGGGGTCATCTTTAGGGCGACAATCACTTTTTTTCAAGACTGTGAATGGTCAGATTCACATTTTGGTTTTCAAGTTGATTGATATACTTAAGCCCGAGCCCCTGCTTGTTCCGAAAGTTCTTCCTGGCTCATTTTTTTCTGTGTTCGAAAATATTTCACTTTTTGGGAAATATATTGTTGTAAATAGTTTTTATTCGTCATATAAATAGAATACAAGTTTTGTATGACAAAAAAACATGTTAAAAAAATACAAAGTATTGTATAACAAACTTATATAATTTTTTTATTTTAATTCGGATTGCCAATTTGTATGATTAGTTTCTTTTTACTCGAAACTTTTAGTAAAGAGTGATCATCGAGAGTTTTATGAGTTCAGAACTTTATAAAATATAACAACTTAAAGTGCCATTAACAATAGTGTTTTTAAGTATAAAAAGAGCTTATTAGAAAATTGTCTTCGTAGACTCATTATAACATATGCGTAAACGATTGTATTTTTTAAACAACAAAGTTTTCCAAACGATCCATTTTAAGTGGTATAATAGAAGTAAAAAGGAGGTTGCACTATGACTGCACACGATATTTTAAACAACCCTTTCCTCAATAAAGGTACTGCTTTTACCTTAGAGGAGCGAAAGGAACTAGGTCTTATTGGTTTACTGCCACCGTATGTTCAAACGATTGAAGAGCAAGCGGCGCAAACTTATGCGCAAATGCAAACAAAAGCCAATGATTTGGAAAAGCGTCTTTTCCTAATGGAAATTTTTAATACCAACCGAACTCTTTTCTATTACCTCTTTTCTCAACATTTGGAGGAATTCAATCCAATTGTATACGATCCAACCATTGCAGACACCATTGAAGGCTATAGTGACCTCTTTGTAGATCCCCAATATGCGGGATATCTTGATATCAACCATCCTGAAAATATTGAAGCCACTTTGAAAAATGCTGCTGGGAATCGCGAGATTCGCCTCATTGTTGTAACAGATGCAGAAGGAATTCTTGGAATCGGTGACTGGGGAACAAATGGTGTCGATATTTCTGTTGGGAAATTGATGGTCTACACGGGTGCTGCTGGAATCGATCCTTCTATGGTCCTTCCTTTAGTTATTGATGCAGGGACTAACCGCGAAGAACTTCGTAACAATCCTAATTACTTAGGGAATCGTCACGAACGGGTTCGCGGAGATCGTTACTACGACTTTATTGACCAATTTGTTCAAACAGCAGAACGTCTCTTTCCTAAACTCTACCTTCACTGGGAAGACTTCGGCCGCTCGAATGCTGCCAATATTCTTGAAAAATACCGGAAACAAATTCCAACTTTTAATGATGATATTCAAGGTACAGGAATCGTTACCTTGGGTGGTATCTTTGGTTCACTGGATATTAGTGGTGAAAAATTAACAGATCAAGTTTATCTCTGCTATGGTGGTGGTACTGCAGGTGCAGGAATTGCCTCTCGTGTTCTTCGTGAAATGGTAAGTGAAGGTCTTTCTGAAGAAGAAGCCTATAAACGTTTCTTTATGGTTGATAAACAAGGTCTTCTCTTTGATGACATGGATGACCTAACCCCTGAACAAAAACCGTTTGCTAAGAAACGTGCTGACTTTAGTAACGCAGACAAGTTGACTGACCTGCTTGAAGTAGTGAAGACTGTGAAACCAACCATTCTTGTAGGAACTTCGACTCAACCTAATACCTTCACTAAAGAAATCGTAGAGGCTATGTGTGAAAATACAGAGCGTCCGATGATCTTCCCTTTGTCAAATCCAACCAAACTAGCAGAAGCTAGTGCCAAAGATTTGATTGAATGGTCAGATGGCAAAGCTTTTGTCGCAACAGGAATTCCTGCTGATACAGTTTCTTATAAAGGTGTCGACTATGTGATTGGTCAAGCCAATAATGCCTTGATTTACCCAGGTCTTGGTCTAGGTATGCTGGCTTCTGAAGCAAGTCTTTTGACTGATGAAATGATTGGAGCAGCAGCTCATTCATTGAGTGGTATTGTCAATCCAGGTCAACCAGGAGCTCCTGTCTTGCCACCATTCAAGTATGTAGCAGATGTTTCTATTAAAGTAGCAGAAGCAGTCGCTAAAAAAGCACAAGAGCAAGGTCTTGCGCGTGCTAAGGAAACAGATATGGCCAAAGCAGTTCGTGATTTGAAGTGGTATCCAGAGTATAAATAATTCATTGCTACTGTCTATCCTTCGCTAGCGACAGATTTGTATGGGCTGTGGACTTAAGTAATTTAGAAAGGATACCTATGTCACTCTTTTTAACCTCGATTACGAGTATCATTCCGATTATCGCTATTATTGTTTTGGGGTATATTCTTCAGGTGAAGGGATGGTTTGGAGATGCCTTTGGACCTAACCTATCTCGTTTGATCATGAATGTAGCCTTGCCAGCGTCAATTTTTGTGTCGGTGATGAAATACCTAACACTAGATAAACTAATCAGTCTTTCTGGAGGTCTCCTTTATACATTTGTGGCCTTTATCTTGGGCTATATCGTAGCTTATATTGCAGTTGTGGTTTTCAAGGTTCGTCCAGGACGGCGAGGAACCATGATTAATACTTTTGTGAATGCCAATACTATTTTTATTGGTTTACCTTTAAACGTTGCTCTTTTTGGGGATCAGGCTCTTCCTTATTTCTTAATTTACTATATCACTAACACGATTTCCACCTGGACATTGGGCGTGTATTTGATGACGAGTGACAGTAAATCGGGTCAAAGCAAGGAGACAAGTAAATTTGACTGGAAGAAATTGCTACCAGCTCCGCTTGTAGGTTTTCTTGTGGCTCTGCTATTTTTGATTCTCCGAATCTCTATTCCAGATTTCGCAACGAATACCTTAACCTATGTTGGAAATATCGTAACTCCCTTATCTCTGATTTATATTGGTATCGTTCTTGCAAAGGCAGGCTTGAAAACTATTACTTTTGATAAAGATACAATTGTTACTTTAGCTGGACGCTTTATCCTAGCTCCTCTAATCATGATTCTTGTATTGAAGTTCTTTGCACCAAATATGGCGACAGTAGAATTTAAGACCTTCATGATTCAGTCCGCTACACCAGCTTTAGCTGTTCTCCCAATCCTTGCTAATCAGGGAAAAGGAGATGTGGAATTCTCTACGAATGTGGTGACTCTAAGTACGGTTCTATTTATCGTTGTTATTCCAATATTACAAACTTTGTTAGGATAAGAAGGAAGAGGATAGGATTGAAAAAAGCTCGTAAAGCATTATAATTTAGTAAACGTTAATCAAAAGAATGACTATACTTACAAAGAACACCTTTTGGGGTGTTCTTTTTTAATCCTCAATAGAGAGTTCACCTCCCAAAAATCACACCACTAGTCTTTTGTCTTATACAATTTCTTCCTAGTATGAGTTTAGTATGATATAATTAAATACGAGTAATTTAAAGGAGTTATAAATGAAAATAGGAAAAGGCATCAATTGGATTTTGATTCTGTTAAGTTGCTTAATTGCTATAGTACTGATAAGTTTTATGTTCTTCTTTAATCATAAGAAGCAAGATGTAGAAGCAGTAAATGCTACAACAGAACAGGTTTCTACTACGAGTACAACAGCGACTAGTACAACAACCACTAGTTCAACGACTACTCAAGATAGTGTTACGACTACTGAGGAAAAACTCTCGACACAAGAAGAGCAAACGAATGCTGAGTCACAAAAAATAGATGAGCAAGCCATTCTAAATGGAGATTTCTCTACTCTAGTTGGAACTTGGAGAAATGGACTCGGGCAAGAGTTTACATTCGATAAAAATGGACTAGTAAACAGTGGAAACATTGAAAAAAAGAGCATGGGTAGCCATGGAACGATTGAATTCAGCATTAGAGATGGTATCTCAGGCTATGGAATGAGTATTTATCCTGTTGGACTTATTATGCCTGGGTTAGATACTGATTTAAGTAAAAATAGGCTTATTGCTGGTCAAGCTGCTCCAACTAGTTCAGAACAAGTTTTTTATAAAGTAGACTAAATGATTAACCATCTCAGATTTGATGAGATGGTTTTCTTCTTTATTTGTAAGTTATGATCATTTTATGAAGATGAAGTAAGTATAGTTTAAAATTTGCTTTTCCCACTAGACATTCATCTACTTTTTATTCTTTTCCATAAAGGTAACGACTGGCAATTAACCAAGTAGCAATATACATTATCACGTTAACCAAAAATGCGACAACGATGACTATATTCCAATCATGGGATAAATTAGTAGTTACAATCCCCATAATTGTTGTACCAAAAAGTCCACCAATCTGTTTGTTAGCGTTTAGAGTTGCACCAGCAATTCCAGATAATTCTTGACCAGCAGCTTCCATAAGAATGGTTGTAGTTGCTGGGGTTAACACTCCGATACCTAGACTCATTAAAGAAAATAAAGGAATTAGGATGTATAGTTGAATTTCATGAAAAAGAACTCCAATTCCAAAAATTCCTGCTGCTCCTACAATGGCAAAAATAATTGAGACAGTAGCGAGGCTTCCCACGGAAATCGTTTTACAGCACGTGCGTAAAATAAATTACCAATAATTAAGACAATCATTCCTGGTAGAATGAGGAGTCCAGAAACCATTGAGGAAAGGTTTAAATAAGTTTGAAAATAGAGTCCTAGCACCAAAACAATGCCATATAGTGAAATGTTAACTACTAAACCTAATAGATTAGAGACAATAAACTTAGCATTTTTTAATAGTTGGTGGGGAACAATAGGTGCTTTACTTTTTTTATCGTGGACTACTAAACCAATAGCAAATAATATAAATAGGAGAAGAAACAATAAAAGATTTGAGTTACTATAACCATATTGATTCCCTTCAACAAGGTAAATAACTAGACTTCCGATAGTTGTAACCAGAAATATATTACTAAAGATGTCAATTCTGGTCTTTAGATTGGCAATATTATTTTTCACGAGAAGTAATATTGAAATTACTGTCAAAAATTCCAAATGGAATATTGACCAAGAAAATCCCCCTCCATCCGAAGTAGTTAATAATTAGTCCACCAATAAAAGAACCAGTACCGGTTGCAACAGAAATAATTGCTGTCCAGATTCCTAACATACGTGCTCTTTTAGTAGAATCGGGGTATGAAATGAATAAAAGTGCTAATGAACTTGGCATGAACAAAGAAGCACCGAAACCTTGAATGAATCTAAGTATAATTAATGTTTCAATATTTGGTGAAAAAGAGCACCCTAACGAGGCAAGTGTAAAAATTGTCATTCCAATTAATAAAATTCGTTTAGCACCATATTTTGTTGTTAAATTTCCTGAAAGTAGGAGCAAAGACCCTAAAGCTAGTGTATAGGCATTAATAATCCAAATGGATTGCTCTAATGAGACGCTCATAGCTGTTTCAATATGAGGAACTGCAAGAACCACTCCGGTTGTATCTAGGGCCGCCATAATGTATCCTAGCGAAAGAATAAAAAGTAGATAAGCTGGCGCTTTTGTATTTGTTTTTTTCATCAAGCTTCCTCCGTTGTTTCATCAAACCAATTTTTATTTATCAATCAAAAGCAATACATTTAACTTTCTGAAAATATTTTACTTGAGTATATCCAGTACCAAAGTATCTTTCATCAGCGCGACAGAGAATATCTTCGATCCGATCAAACTTAGTTATAATATCCATAGTAATTTCCACTTTCAAGTGATATAATTAGCTTATCATGTAATTATTTCTGAAACAAGAAGGAAAAAAAGTATAGTAACTATCAAAAAAAGGAGGAAACGAATGGAGACTTGCAAGATGCAACCTTTGAAAAAAACAATTTGTCCAGCAAGAAGGGTCTTGAATTTACTAAAAGGTAAATTTACTCTTGAGATTTTATCTGAAATTATTGATGGTAATATACATTATGGTAGTCTTTTTGCGTAGTGTAGAAGGTATTAATCCGAGAATATTAGCTCAACGGTTACATGATTTTCGAGAAAGAAGGTATTTTATCAAGAAAAAGTTTTACCGACATCGCCTCCACAGGTTGAATATAAAGTGACAAAAAAAGGTATTGCCCTAAGAAGTATCGTTGAAGAAATGAAAAAAATGGGAGCAAACTTATGGTGATTAGATTGGATTTGCATAATTTATTACTAATATTTTTTTCTATAAATAAAAAATGTAATTATGAAAGATTTTTGTAACCTTGTTAATCAAGGCAATGTAAAAAAATTAAACCAAATATGACTAGTTTTTTTGGCTCTATAATTTTTTTATAGTGGATAAAACCATAGGTAAAAACAGGAAAAAAATAAAAAAATCATCTAAATTGAACTGCCTCCCAAAAGTTAGACAGAAAAAAATCTAACTTTTGGGGGCGTTCTTTTGTATTACTAGATAAGTATATTCGTGATAACTCAACATTTTTCCCACTAGACATTCGTCTGCTTTTTTTATATAATAAAAACTAAACCAAAATGGTTGAATTTTTAAATATAGAATCAACCTAGGATGAAAGATAACACTAGGAGGTAAATCATGTACCAACCAGAAAAACTTAAGGCTCGGAGAAAAGAGCTAAAGCTAACACAAAAAGAGATTGCAGAGCAGCTTGGGATTAGTTTTCAGGCTTATTCGGCCTGGGAGCGTGGAGTTAAGGAGCCTTCTAAAGAGAAGGTTTCACAATTAGAAGAGATTTTAAAAGTACCAAAAGGCTATTTCACCCAAATCGAAATCGTCCGTCTCTATAACAGCCTTTCCAATCAAGGAAAAGAAAAGGTGGTAGTCTATGCTCGCAACCTGGTCCAAGAAGAACAAGCCAAGAAGGTGACGCTTATTTCAGAAAAACTTTTCGAGTATCATGTCTACGAACGCATGTCGGCTGGTATCGGAGCTTCAGTTTATGATGATCGAAACTTTGACACGGTTTACTTTAATGAGGAACTAGCTCACGATTTTGCTTCCTGGGTCTCTGGAGATTCTATGGAACCCAAATATCAAAATGGTTCAGTAGCTTTGATTCGTGAGACAGGATTTGATTATGACGGTGCTGTCTATGCAGTGGTTTGCAATAACCAGACCTATATCAAACGGGTCTATCGAGAAGAGGATGGCTTGCGTCTGGTTTCCATCAATCCTAAATACAAGGATATTTTCATTTCTTATGAGGAAGATCCACGGATTGTGGGTATTATCGTGGGCAATTTCGTACCCATGGAGGGATAGTCTATGGGCTACTTTGATTATTCCAGAGAGCCCAAAGTGATATTGCCTTTGTCGATATGAAGTCCTTTTATGCCAGTGTTGAGTGCGTGGAAAGAGGACTCCATCCCCTTAAAACCTCCCTTTGTGTTATGAGTCGGGCGGATAATTCTGTTGGGCTGATTCTTGCCTCCTCACCTATGTTTAAAGGTTTTTGGGAAAGCAAATGTAGGCCGTGCCTATGACCTGCCCTTTGATATTAAGACGCGTAAATTTTCCTACTACAATGCCAAGAAACAAGGCTTACGGACAGACCCAGCCTATGTGAGATTTATCGAAGACTGGGCTCGGGTGACCGTCATTGTCCCTCCTCGGATGGATAAGTATATCGCAGTTAATATGGAAATCCAAGGAATCTTTCAGAACTATGGCAGTCCAGATGATATTTATCCTTATTCAATTGATGAAGGCTTTATTGATCTAACCAGTTCGCTCAATTATTTTGTTCCGGACCAGCAGATTTCTCGCAAAGATAAGCTAGATATGCTTTCGGCTCGTATCCAGAGAGATATCTGGCGGCAGACCGGGATTTACTCGACAGTCGGTATGTCTAATGCCAATCCTCTGCTTGCTAAGTTGGCCTTGGATAATGAAGCTAAGCACACACTGACTATGCGAGCCAATTGGTCTTACCAAGATGTGGAGGATAAGGTCTGGTCCATTCCAAAGATGACTGACTTTGGGGGATTGGGCATCGGATGGAGAAGCGTTTAAATAGCTTGGAAATCTATTCGATTAAGGAGTTAGCCAATAGCAATCCTGATGTCCTGAAGAAGGAGCTTGGCCAAGCTGGACTACGCTTGTGGTTTCATGCCAATGGGATTGATGAGAGTAATGTTCACAAGCCCTATAAAGCCAAATTTCACGGCTTAGGCAATTCACAAATTTTACCGAGAGATTATGTCAAGCAGCGAGACATCGAAATTATCCTCCGAGAGATGGCTGAGCAGGTGGCTATCAGGCTTCGACGGGCCAGAAAGAAGACGACAGTTGTGTCTATTCATCTTGGATTTTCTAAGCAGGAACAAAAACGCTCCATCCATACCCAGATGAAGGTTGAGCCGACCAATAATACCAGTCTTTTAGTCAGTTATGTACTGAAATTATTCCATAGCAAATATACTTCTGGGACTGTCAGAAGTGTTGCCGTTAGTTATTCAGGATTTGTGGACGAGTCCTTTGCTTTAATTTCCCTTTTTGATGATGTTGACAAGTTAGAAAAAGAAGAAAGGCTCCAGACTGCCATTGACTCCATTCGAGAACAATTCGGCTTTACTTCTCTCTTGAAGGCGACTGCCTTAGAAGACGCATCTAGAAGTATTGCCAGAAGTAAGCTGATCGGAGGGCATTCCGCTGGAGGATTAGATGGATTAAAATGATTGATCGCTCTTATTTGCCCTTTCAATCCGCGAGGGACTATCAGGATCCAGGCATGCAGAAGTGGATGGGCTTTTTTCTATCGGAGCATACAAGTTCACTCAGTGCAGAAAAAAATCGTGTGGATTTCTCGACAGATTTGAATTCAGTCGAGAAGTTGTTGCTACTTTCCCAGCTCTACGTTGGACGACTAAAAGGCTCTTTTATGGTCAAGGAGAAAAATCATAAAAGCACGATATTGGGTGAAGTAAGAGAATTATCTCCTCAAGAAATCTCTGTTAGAACGGATGATGGCTATCGATTAATAAGGGTAGATGATATTCTCACAATCCAACTGTGTCAGGAGGAAGTTGATGACTAGAAAAGAGTTATATGAAAACAAATTGCAGATGGACTATTTTTCAGATGACTATATTCGTTTTGAGGAAGATTTCCAAAAGTACTCTACCATGAATGTACCCCTGACCTTTCTCATTGATGATATCCTACGGACCATGGCCATCAACCAAAAGAACTACTTTGTCTTAAACAAGGAAAATGCCAAGGATGGTAGAGATCATTATTATTATTTTGAGATAGATTATCGCGTAGGATGTAGAAGTTTTCACTATAAAAAGCATGTGAATAGATAATTTAAACGCTACGACAGATGAAGCCGATATTTATTTTGAAAATAAATTACCCAGTGAATTAGCACCCCTAACAGAGAGTGCTAAAAACATCATAAATTCATCAAGTGATTTGAAAAATTTTGAGAATAACGTAAAAAAACGTAAAAAAATGTTTGATCAGTAGATAAATATATCGATGCTTATATTTTTTTATTATATTGTAAAAATAAAAAATTTCTCTCCACAAGAATACAAAAGACTAGTAGATTTAAGAATGTATAGACCCCGAAAGTTAAATTTTTCGGGGGTGTAGTACAGAGGAATTCCTCCCTCTCAAAGCCTCTCTTTTGTCATGAGTTGTTGAATATCAAGAAATGCAAATCTTATGAATTATAATGCCAAGAAATAAGGCTTGCCAACAGATCCAAAATTTATCTAAGATTGGTTCCGAGTGCTTCTGCTTATTCCTTCTAGAGATTGCAGTCAATATGGTGGAAATTTAGACCATTTAGTGCAGAATAGAGAGTCAGATTTGTCATCAAAACAACATCATTTTCTTAGTTCTTGTCATAGATTTGTAATGAAAATGTACTTTCTTTATAAAAATCAAAATGCTATAATTCTCTAAACAATTTTCCTTGCACAGGGAGGTTATTATGAAAAAATATAGATTGTTAAAGAAAAGTTTCTTGGCGCGTATCCTTGGATTGCTGATGGTATTTCTCTTCTTATCAGCGTTCACAGCACCTGAAAAACCAGACTATGGTATCTACGATCCAAATCATTATTTGACAGAGGACACTATCACACAAATTCGTGATTTGAATGAAGCTAATAGTAAAAAGGCAGAAAAGCTTCAAGTGGGAGTTTATATCGTGGACAGTTTAGAAGGAGAAAGCATTGAAACAGTAGCTAATGAGACTGCTAGAGCCTGGAAGATAGGTTATTCAGGAGATAATTTTGGAAGTTTGATTGTGGTAGCTGTTCAAGATCGAAAATCAAGAATTGAAACCAGTAATAACACTGCTATCAGGATAACAGACTATCAAACCAAGCAGATCTTGGCAGCCAGTCGTACAGATTTTAAAAATGGGGACTATAGTAAGGGGATTCTAGCGATTGCCAAAGCTTTGGATAATCAATTTTATAAGGGAAGTGGAACCTTTTCATCTGATGATACGTCGTTTGCAGATGCTTCCGCCAAAATCAGACGTTACTCCGATAGCATCAGTGGTAAAAAATCGAGTCGAAATAGAAGCAGTTCCTCAAATTACAGTCAAAAAAATGACCCCATAAAGATTTCTTTGGATTCATGATGGTGGTATATATCATTGGAGTCATTATTGCCGTTATCAGAGGAGGTGGAAGTTCTCGTAACGATGACTCGTCTAGCGGTGGCTGGTGGTTTAGTGACTCATCCGATTCGGATTCATCTTGGTCAGACTCAGGTTCAGATTCTTCTGGTGGCTGGGACGGCGGAGGCTTTGATGGTGGAGGTTCATCTGATGATTGGTAATGTCAGTATAAAATTTAAAGAAATGAGTAGGTTTAGATATGAAAAATAAAGGAATCATTTATGTATTGAGCATTTTACTAGCCATTATCTTGCTGGGAGGTTGCTCGGTCGTAGGTACTTATAACGGTCTTGTCTCCGAACAGACCAAGGTAGAACAAGCTCAAGCAAATGTAGCGACAGCCCTTCAACGTCGTTCAGACTTGATTGGAAATCTGGTAGAGTCTGTAAAGGGACAAATGAACCATGAGACAGAGGTCTTCACCCAGATTGCAGAAGCACGTGCAAAAATTGGGAATGGCTCTGTTACTTCAAAGGAAAACCAAGAGGCTCAAGGTGAGTTGAGTTCAGCTATTTCACGCCTGCTTGTGTTGACAGAAAACTATCCTGAGCTTAAGAGCAATCAAAATGTGGAACAACTCATGACGGAGTTGGCTGGAAGCGAAAATCGTATTTTTGTAGCCCGCAAGGATTACAACCAGGCAGCAACTGACTACAATCAAAAATTAAGAAGCTTCCCAACTGTTCTCTTTGCTAATATGATGAACTTTAAAGAAGCAGAAACCTTCAAAGAAAGCGAAGAAGCCAAGACAGCTCCAAAGGTTGATTTTAGTACTTCTACATCAAAACAGTAGAGGGGCCGTTTATTTCTAAGAATTGCAAGATCTGGAAACTACTTTCCAGGTCTTTTTGCTATAATAAAAATAGGAAACAGTTCTGGAGGTGATGAGATGGAGAAGTTGCTACAATTGTTGATTTTAGTGCCCTATTTTTTCTTTTTTAGTTGGCAAAGGAAGGCACGACCAGGAAGAAAACACTTTTCACTCCTTTACTATTTTTACTGGATTTATTTACCTCTCATGTCCTTGTTTAGTCTAGCTTTCACTCTTTTTTCGCTAGTCTTATTTAACTTTATTTTACTAGAACCCAAGGATTTAGCTAGGTGGTTGATATGGATAGTTTTAGTCTTTTTATCCTTACTCAATGACTGGATAGTTTATACTTGTCTAAAAATTTATGAATAAGTTACGATTGGAAAAGAAGAAATCCAGTCTTCCTTGAAAGAAATGGGCAAGCTTTTTACCTAATAGAAAATGATGGCAATTTTTTTCATGGATAAACTAGCTAGAAGCATTAATGAAGAAAAACTAGACTCGGAATAGGAATTTTAAGGGAACTAATCACCTTGATTAGCCCTTTTTGCCCTAAGGGAAAAACGGAATATTTCTTGAAAAAAATGGGCAAATATGCTACAATAAAAAGAACATTCTAAAAATATTCAGAATTTAAAGTAAGGAAAAAAATGGCAAATTTACTAAAAAAACAATCATCGAAAAATGATAAAGGGAACTTCGCCGCTTAGAAAAAGATGGCTGATAAAGTCCTCAAATACGAAGATGAAATGGCTGCTTTGACAGACGAGCAGTTGCAAGCTAAGACAGAAGAATTTAAGCAACGCTATCAAAATGGTGAGACTCTTGACCAACTTTTGTATGAGGCGTTTGCTGTTGTACGCGAGGGAGCTAAGCGTGTTCTTGGTCTTTTCCCGTATAAGGTTCAGGTTATGGGGGGAATCGTTCTTCACCATGGTGACGTTCCTGAGATGCGTACAGGTGAAGGTAAAACCTTGACAGCGACAATGCCTGTTTACCTAAACGCTCTGTCAGGTAAAGGTGTACACGTAGTTACCGTCAACGAATACCTTACAGAACGTGATGCAACTGAAATGGGTGAGTTGTATTCATGGCTTGGTTTGTCAGTTGGGATTAACCTAGCTGCAAAATCTCCGATGGAGAAAAAAGAAGCTTATCTCTGTGACATTACGTACTCAACCAACTCAGAAATTGGTTTCGACTATCTTCGTGATAACATGGTTGTTCGTGCAGAGAATATGGTTCAACGCCCGCTTAACTATGCCTTGGTCGATGAGGTTGACTCTATCTTGATTGACGAAGCTCGTACACCATTGATCGTTTCAGGAGCAAATGCCGTTGAAACGAGTCAACTCTACCATATGGCGGACCATTTTGTGAAGTCTTTGGATAAAGATGACTATATCATCGATATTCAGTCTAAGACAATCGGTCTATCTGATTCTGGTATTGACAAGGCTGAAAGCTACTTCAAACTAGAAAATCTCTACGATATCGAAAACGTAGCCTTGACTCACTTTATTGACAACGCCCTTCGTGCCAACTACATCATGATTCTTGATATTGACTATGTGGTCAGCGAAGAACAAGAAATCTTGATTGTCGACCAATTTACAGGTCGTACCATGGAAGGTCGTCGTTACTCTGATGGTTTGCACCAAGCGATTGAAGCTAAAGAAGGTGTGCCAATCCAAGATGAGACCAAAACATCAGCATCGATTACCTACCAAAACCTTTTCCGTATGTATAAAAAATTGGCAGGTATGACAGGTACTGGTAAAACAGAAGAAGAAGAATTCCGCGAAATCTACAACATTCGTGTTATTCCAATTCCTACTAACCGTCCGATCCAACGTATTGACCATTCAGACCTTCTTTACGCTAGTCTCGATGCAAAATTCAAGGCTGTGGTAGAAGATGTTAAGGCGCGTTACCAAAAAGGTCAACCTGTCTTGGTAGGTACTGTTGCCGTTGAAACCAGTGATTTTCTTCTAAGAAATTGGTTGAAGCAGGCGTACCTCACGAAGTATTGAATGCTAAAAACCACTACAGAGAAGCGCAAATCATCATGAATGCTGGTCAACGTGGTGCGATCACTATCGCAACCAACATGGCCGGTCGTGGTACTGATATTAAGCTTGGTGAAGGTGTTCGTGAACTTGGTGGACTTTGTGTCATTGGTACAGAACGCCATGAAAGTCGTCGTATCGATAACCAGCTTCGTGGACGTTCAGGACGTCAAGGAGACCCAGGGGAGTCACAATTCTACCTTTCTCTGGAAGATGATTTGATGAAACGTTTCGGTTCAGAGCGCTTGAAGGGTGTCTTTGAACGTCTCAATATGTCAGACGAAGCGATCAAATCTCGTATGTTGACACGTCAGGTTGAAGCAGCACAAAAACGTGTTGAAGGAAACAACTACGACACACGTAAACAAGTCCTTCAATACGATGATGTCATGCGTGAGCAACGTGAGATTATCTACTCACAACGTTACGATGTCATCACTGCTGATCGCGACTTGGCTCCTGAGATTCATGCAATGATTAAACGCACTATTAATCGTGTTGTTGATAATCATGCGCGTGCTAAACAAGATGAAAAACTAGAAGCTATCTTGAATTTTGCAAGATATAACTTGCTTCCAGAAGATTCAATTTCACTTTCAGACCTAGAAGGTTTGTCAGACCAAGCGATCAAAGATGAACTTTACCAACGTGCCTTGAAAGTCTACGATAGTCAAGTTGCTAAACTTCGTGATGAGGAAGCTGTTAAAGAATTCCAAAAAGTCTTGATCCTACGTGTTGTAGATAACAAGTGGACAGACCATATCGATGCTCTTGATCAGTTGCGTAATGCTGTTGGTCTCCGTGGTTATGCTCAGAATAACCCTGTCGTTGAGTATCAAGCAGAAGGTTTCCGTATGTTTAATGATATGATTGGTTCCATTGAGTTTGATGTGACCCGTTTGATGATGAAAGCACAAATTCATGAACAAGAGCGTCCACAAGCAGAGCGTCATATCAGTACGACAGCTACTCGTAATATTGCTGCGCAACAGACTGAGCTTCCTGCAGATTTGGATCTTAGCCAAGTTAAGCGTAACGACTTGTGCCCATGTGGTTCTGGTAAGAAATTTAAAAACTGTCATGGTAAACGACGTTAAAATTGACTAATTTTCAGGCGGATGCCTAGTGAAAAGTGAATTTTCGCTTGGCGTCCGTTTGCTTTATAAGGAGATGAATAATGGTATTTACAGCAAAAAGCCCTAAAATTAATATTGAAGAAGTTCGTAGTTTGTCTAAATTAGAAGGACAAGCACTTGCCAATAAACAACAACGCGATCAAGAACTTGAAGCGATTATTCGTGGTGAAGATCAACGCATTTGTTGGTGATTGGTCCTTGTTCATCTGACAATGAAGAAGCAGTTCTCGAATATGCCAAGCGTTTGGCAAAACTACAAGAAGAAGTCAAAGACCGCGTCTTTATGGTCATGCGTGTCTACACTGCTAAACCACGTACTAATGGTGATGGCTATAAGGGCTTGATTCACCAACCAAATGCCAAAGAAGCACCTAGTCTCATCAATGGGATCAAGGCAGTTCGTCATTTGCACTATCGTGTCATTTCTGAAACAGGAATGACGACCGCGGATGAGATGTTGTACCCAGAAAACCTTCCTTTGGTAGATGACTTGATTTCTTACATGGCAGTTGGAGCCCGTTCAGTAGAAGACCAACAACACCGTTTTGTAGCAAGTGGAGCTGATTTCCCAACAGGATTTAAAAACCCAACATCAGGAAATCTCAATGTTATGTTCAACGGTATTTATGCAGCTCAAAATAAACAAAGTTTCCTTTTCCTAGGGAAAGAAGTTGAAACGACTGGAAATCCTCTATCACATGCTATTCTCCGTGGTGCCCTCAATGAATATGGGAAAAACATTCCGAACTATTACTACGATAATTTGATGGATACTATTGCCCAGTATGAAAAGATGGGGCTTGAAAATCCATTTATCATCATTGATACCAACCATGACAACTCAGGCAAGCAGTATATGGATCAGATTCGTATCGTACGTCAAACTTTGATTAACCGCGACTGGAATGAAAAGATTAAAAAATATGTTCGTGGTTTCATGATTGAGTCTTATCTAGAAGACGGTCGTCAAAATGAACCAGAGGTCTTTGGGAAATCTATCACTGATCCATGTCTTGGATGGGAAAATACTGAAGCTCTTGTTCGCGAAATCTACCAAAGACTAGGAGAATAGTATGGCATTTATTGAAAAAGGTCAAGAAATCGATATTGAAGCGATTAAGGCGGAAACACAATTATCTGCAGAAGCCTTGCAACATAAGGAAAGTCGAGACCAAGAACTAGCTGACATTCTTTCAGGAAAGGATGACCGAATCTTGTTGGTCATTGGTCCTTGTTCATCTGACAATGAAGAAGCGGTCCTTGAATATGCTCGCCGTTTGGCAGACTTGCAGAAAAAAGTGGCCGATAAGATTTTCATGGTCATGCGTGTTTACACAGCCAAGCCACGTACCAATGGAGATGGCTACAAGGGTTTGGTTCATCAGCCAGATACTTCTAAAGCACCAAGTTTGATTAATGGTTTGCAAGCGGTTCGTCAACTTCATTATCGAGTGATTACAGAAACTGGATTGACCACAGCGGATGAAATGCTTTATCCATCCAATCTAGTCTTGGTTGATGACTTGGTGAGCTACCATGCCGTGGGTGCGCGCTCAGTAGAAGACCAGGAACACCGTTTTGTAGCTTCAGGGATTGATGCACCAGTGGGTATGAAAAATCCAACCTCTGGAAATCTGTCTGTTATGTTTAATGCCATCTATGCTGCACAAAACAAGCAAACATTTCTTTACCATGGACAAGAAGTTGAAACTTCAGGGAATCCCCTAGCTCACGTTATCCTTCGTGGAGCTATGAATGAATATGGGAAAAATGAACCAAACTTCTACTATGAAACTCTCTTAGATGCTATCGGGCGTTATGAGTCTATGGGGCTTGAAAATCCCTTTATCATGATTGATACTAACCATGATAATTCAGGGAAGCAATATATGGAGCAAGTTCGAATTGTTCGTCAGGCTCTGCTCAACCGTGACTGGAATGAAAAGATCAAGAAGACAGTTCGAGGTTTCATGATTGAATCCTACTTGGCAGATGGTCGCCAAAACCAACCAGAAATCTTTGGTTGCTCTATTACAGATCCATGTCTAGGATGGGAAAATACAGTAGCCTTGGTAGAAGAGATCTACACTACCTTAACAAAATAAGTGAAAAGGATGGAGTTGGGGGTATCTCAACTCCTTTTGACGAAAATGATAGTTGGACACGGAATTGATATCGAAGCATTAGCTTCTATACAAAATGCAGTTGAAAAAAGAGAAGGATTTGCACGGCGTGTCTTGACAGACAAGGAAATGGAGCGCTTTTCCAGTCTTAAAGGTCGCAGACAGGTCGAGTATTTGGCTGGTCGTTGGTCAGCTAAAGAGGCTTTCTCAAAGGCTATGGGAACGGGAATTGGAAAATTAGTTTTCAGGACTTGGAAGTTTTGAACAATGAAAGAGGGGCTCCCTACTTCAGCAAATCCCCGTTTTCAGGAAAAGTTTGGCTATCGATTAGCCATACAGATCAGTTTGTGACAGCTAGTGTTATTTTGGAGGAAGATTATGAAAACTAGTCCACATAGACCAACCAAGGCCCTCATCGATCTGGGGGCTATCCGCTACAATATCCAACAAATGGGAGCGCACATTCCCAAAGATACCCTCAAATGGGCAGTTGTAAAAGCCAATGCCTACGGGCACGGAGCGGTAGCTGTTGCTACGGCTATCCAGGATGATGTCGATGGTTTTTGCGTTTCTAATATCGATGAAGCCATCGAGCTTCGTCAGGCAGGAATTTCTAAGAAGATTCTCATTTTGGGAGTATCTGAGGTTGAATCTCTTTCATTGGCTAAGGAGTATGCGATTACCTTGACAGTGGCAGGGTTGGAATGGATCCAGAATCTCCTTGCTACAGAGCCAGACTTGTCAGGTTTAACCGTTCACCTTAAAATTGATTCAGGAATGGGGCGAATTGGTTTTAGAAGTGCAAACGAGGCAGCACAAGCTCAAGCTTTACTCAAGGAACATGGAGCCAATGTTGAGGGAATCTTTACCCACTTTGCTACTGCAGATGAAGAGTCAGATACCTACTTTAAACAACAGTTGGAATGTTTCAAGGGGAATACTCGCTGGCTTGCAAGAAATCCCTGAACTGGTCCATGCGAGTAACTCCGCAACGACTCTATGGCATGCAGAAACGATTTTTAATGCTGTTCGCATGGGGGATTCTATGTATGGTCTCAATCCAAGTGGACAAGTTTTGGAGTTGCCTTATGAACTGAAACCAGCCCTGACCTTGGAAACAGCCATCGTTCATGTCAAAACAGTAGAGGCTGGAGCTTGTATGGGATACGGAGCGACTTATCAGGCAGACGGTGAGCAAGTTATTGCTACTTTGCCAATCGGTTATGCGGATGGTTGGACACGAGATATGCAGAATTTCTCAGTTCTGGTGGATGGACAATTGTGCCCTATCGTAGGGCGTGTATCCATGGACCAAATCACGGTTCGTTTGCCTAAGCTGTATCCCTTGGGGACAAAAGTTATCTTGATTGGTGCAGACGGTGATCAAGAAATTACTGCAACAGATGTAGCAGTCTACCGAGGAACGATCAATTATGAGGTGGTTTGCCTCCTTAGTGATCGAGTTCCAAGAGAATATCATTAAGAAACAAAAGGAAAGGAGAGGAGCATGAATTTACATCAACCCTTGCATGTCTTGCCTGGCGTGGGACCAAAATCAGCAGAGAAATATGCCAAACTAGGAATCGAAAACCTGCAAGATCTCTTGCTCTATTTTCCTTTCCGTTATGAAGATTTTAAGACCAAGCAGGTGCTAGAGTTAGAAGATGGTGAAAAGGCTGTCCTATCTGGTCAGGTAGTAACACCAGCTAGTGTTCAGTATTATGGTTTTAAGCGCAATCGTCTACGCTTTAGCCTCAAGCAGGGAGAAGTTGTGTTTTCAGTGAACTTCTTTAACCAACCCTACCTGGCTGACAAGATTGAGCTAGGAGCGACTCTAGCCGTCTTTGGAAAGTGGGATCGAGCTAAGGCTAGTCTCACAGGGATGAAGGTTTTAGCCCAAGTGGAGGACGACCTTCAACCTGTCTATCGTCTGGCGCAAGGAGTCAGTCAAGCAGGCCTTGTTAAGGTCATTAAGACCGCCTTTGATCAAGGACTAGATCTCTTGATAGAGGAAAATCTCCCTCAATCCTTGCTAGATAAATACAAACTCATGTCTCGATGTCAGGCTGTTCGTGCCATGCACTTCCCCAAGGATTTGGCAGAATACAAGCAGGCTCTCCGTCGAATCAAGTTTGAGGAACTCTTCTATTTCCAAATGCAATTACAGACTCTCAAGTCTGAAAATAAGGTTGATGGAAGTGGATTGGTCCTGAATTGGTCCCAGGAAAAACTAACTGCGCTTAAAGAAAAGTTACCCTTTGCTTTGACCCAAGCACAAGAAAAGAGCCTGCAAGAAATCCTGACCGATATGAAGTCGGACCATCACATGAATCGACTCTTGCAAGGGGATGTTGGTAGTGGGAAAACAGTGGTAGCAGGTCTAGTGATGTACGCAGCCGTAACGGCTGGTTATCAGGCTGCCCTCATGGTTCCAACAGAGATTCTCGCAGAGCAGCATTTTGAAAGTCTAGAAAGTCTCTTTCCTGATTTGAAACTAGCTCTGCTAACAGGTTCATTAAAAGCTGCAGAAAAACGCACGGTTTTAGAGACCATTGCTAAGGGCGAGGTCGATGTGATTATCGGAACTCATGCTCTTATACAAGACGGAGTGGACTATGCCCGACTCGGCTTGATTATCATCGATGAACAACACCGCTTCGGTGTGGGGCAAAGACGTATTTTACGGGAAAAAGGTGAAATCCAGATGTCCTCATGATGACGGCAACTCCGATACCTCGGACCTTAGCCATCACCGCCTTTGGGGATATGGATGTTTCTATTATTGACCAGATGCCAGCTGGACGTAAACCCATTGTGACACGTTGGATCAAGCATGAGCAACTGCCACAGGTTTTGACTTGGTTGGAGGGTGAGATTCAAAAAGGTTCCCAGGCCTATGTTATCTCTCCTTTGATTGAAGAATCTGAAGCCCTAGATCTTAAAAATGCTATCGCTTTATCGGAAGAGTTGACGGCTCATTTTGCAGAAAAAGCAAAAGTTGCCCTCTTGCATGGGAAGATGAAGAGCGATGAAAAAGACCAGATTATGCAGGAGTTCAAAGAGAGAAAGACAGATATTCTGGTTTCGACAACGGTTATCGAAGTCGGGGTCAATGTTCCAAATGCAACAGTCATGATTATCATGGATGCTGACCGTTTCGGACTTAGTCAGCTTCATCAGCTCAGAGGTCGTGTCGGTCGGGGAGACAAACAGTCCTATGCAGTTCTAGTGGCCAATCCTAAGACTGACTCTGGAAAGGATCGCATGCGCATCATGACGGAAACGACTAATGGATTTGTCCTTGCAGAAGAAGATTTGAAAATGCGTGGTTCGGGTGAGATTTTTGGAACCAAACAGTCGGGTCTACCAGAGTTTCATGTAGCTGATATCATCGAAGACTTCCCAATCCTTGAGGAAGCTAGAAAGGTAGCAAGCTATATCAGTTCTCTCCCTAACTGGCAAGAGGATCCAGAGTGGCATATGATTGCCCTAAATCTAGAAAAGAAAGAACATTTAGATTAATACTCTTCAAAAATCTCTTCAAACCACGTCAACGTCGCCTTGCCGTATATGTGTTACTGACTTCGTCAGTTCTATCCACAACCTCAAAACGGTGTTTTGAGCAACCTGCGGCTAGTTTCCTAGTTTGCTCTTTGATTTTCATTGAGTATAAGCTTTCTCTAAGAAAATCTTAAGTTTGTTTTTAGGGTTATTGCCTATACTAGAGCCATCAAAAAGAAACGAGGACTCTCACATGATAATGACAATTAAAGTAAATTACCAAAAACGTTTCAACAGGAACAAACACCTTCTCCTAAATACTAAGTAAAAGAGCGGTAACGCTCTTTTTGTATGGGGATTCTCAGGTAAGGGATTCTGATAAATTATTCATTGAATGTATAAACTTCAACATTGCTCCAAACGAGGTCTTAGTCTATCTGGTAAACTGAATACAGTGCTTTGAGAAACCTGTGATTAGCTTTCGAATTTGCTCTTTCGTTTTATTGAGTCACAAGTTACTTTTAGTTTTTTCTAAGGAAAATATAAGTTATGTTTTAGGAAGGGATTTTATACTGGGTTCATCAAAAAGAAACGAGGACTCTCACATGACAATGACGATTAAAGTAAATTATCAAAAAACCTTTCAAGAAGTAGTAGAGGCAGACAAGCTTGCTACAAAATAGTAGTTATTAAGGGTGATAGAGCCCTTTTTAAATACTTGCTTTAGGTGAAATATGATGGATTTATAGCATGTGGAATCAGTAGAATTAGGCTATACCAATTTTTATTCTTGACAAGTGAAAGAAACAAGTATATAATGTTTTTACTGATTCTAAAAACAGAAAATCAGGCTATACCAATTTCGATAAGGAGAAAGCACAGCTTGTCTGTGTCGTATATACTATGTGTGGAATTGTTGGTGTTGTTGGAAACACAAATGCAACTGATATTTTGATTCAAGGGCTTGAAAAGCTCGAATACCGTGGTTATGATTCTGCGGGAATTTTTGTCCTAGGTGGTGCTGAAAACCATTTGGTGAAGGCTGTTGGTCGTATTGCAGAATTGTCTGCTAAAACTGCTGACGTTGAGGGGACAACTGGTATTGGACATACTCGTTGGGCCACTCACGGTAAACCAACAGAAGACAATGCTCACCCACATCGCTCTGAGACAGGACGTTTTGTATTGGTCCACAATGGGGTGATTGAAAATTATCTTGAAATCAAGGAAGACTACCTTGCAGGTCACCACTTCAAGGGACAAACAGATACAGAAATCGCTGTACACTTGATTGGAAAATTTGTTGAAGAAGACGGCATGTCAGTACTTGAAGCCTTTAAAAAAGCTCTTCACATCATCCGTGGTTCTTATGCCTTCGCTTTGATCGACTCTGAAAATTCAGATGTCATCTATGTGGCTAAGAACAAATCACCACTTTTGATTGGTCTTGGTGAAGGCTACAATATGGTCTGCTCAGATGCTATGGCCATGATTCGCGAGACAAGTCAGTTTATGGAAATTCATGACCAAGAGCTGGTTATTGTCCGTAAAGACAGTGTGGAAGTGCAGGATTATGACGGGCATACTCTGGAGCGTGAAAGCTATACTGCTGAGCTAGATCTGTCCGATATCGGTAAGGGGACTTATCCATACTATATGCTCAAAGAAATCGATGAACAGCCAACTGTGATGCGTAAGCTAATCAACACATACTCTGATGAGAATCAACAGATGGTTGTGGATCCTGAGATTGTTAAAGCGGTTCAGGAGGCAGATCGAATTTATATCATTGCAGCTGGAACTTCTTATAATGCGGGTTATGCTTCTAAAACGATGCTAGAAGAATTAACTGATACGCCTGTGGAATTGGGTATTGCATCTGAATGGGGTTATGCTATGCCGCTACTGAGCAAAAAACCAATGTTTATTTTGCTTAGTCAGTCAGGTGAAACTGCTGATAGTCGTCAAGTTTTAGTAAAAGCTAATGAAATGGGAATTCCAAGTTTAACTGTAACTAATGTTTCAGGCTCTACACTATCTCGTGAAGCAACTTATACTATGTTATTGCATGCTGGTCCAGAAATTGCTGTAGCTTCAACTAAGGCTTATACAGGACAAGTGGCGACATTAGCATTTCTTGCTAAGGCAGTTGGTGAAGCTAATGGTAATGAAAAAGCTAAAAAGTTTGATTTAGTGCGTGAACTTTCAATTGTAGCTCAGTCTATTGAGTCTACACTTTCAGAGAAAGAATTGATTGAAGAAAGGTTAGAGGACTCTTAGAAACAACTCGTAATGCTTTCTACATTGGACGTGGTCAGGACTACTATGTAGTTATGGAGGCTAGCCTAAAACTTAAGGAAATTTCTTATATTCAGTGTGAAGGTTTTGCAGCTGGGGAACTTAAACATGGAACTATATCTTTAATTGAGGATGGTACACCTGTAATTGCCTTAATTTCTGACAATCCAACCGTCGCTTCTCATACTCGTGGTAATATTTCTGAAGTAGTAGCTCGTGGAGCTAATGCTCTAACTATTGTGGAAGAAGGAATAGAAAAAGAAGGTGATGACATTATTATTAATAAAGTTCATCCATATCTATCTAGTATTTCTATGGTTATTCCTACTCAATTGATTGCTTACTATGCTTCACTTCACCGTGGACTGGATGTAGATAAACCACGTAATTTGGCTAAGGCTGTTACAGTTGAATAATAAATAGATGAACAATAGGCGTAAGACTGGGAGGGTTATCTCTTAGATTTTTACAGCCTATTTTTTTTATAACTCATAATTTGAATTTTTTTGATGCGGTTTTCGGTACATTTTGTTTTGTAATATGGTATAAAAAAAGAATTTTTGTGACAAAAGTTGATTTTTTTGGCACAAAAATCTGTGACAAAAGCTTTAGTTTTAAAACGTTTTTCATTTTTTTGTATATACTAGATTTAAAGAAAAGGAGGAAAAATCCTAATGGAAGAAAAAAAGTATCTTTGAAAGTTAGAGTTCAAAAACTGGGAACATCACTTTCAAACATGGTTATGCCCAATATTGGGGCTTTTATTGCTTGGGGAGTGTTAACTGCCCTCTTCATTCCTGATGGCTATCTACCAAATGAACAATTGGCTATCATTGTTAGTCCTATGTTGACTTATCTACTGCCGATTCTAATTGGTTATACAGGTGGTTATGTAATTCATGGACAACGTGGTGCCGTCGTAGGGGCTATTGCTACTGTTGGTGCAATTACAGGTTCTAGTGTTCCAATGTTTATCGGAGCTATGGTAATGGGACCGCTGGGAGGATGGACTATCAAGAAATTTGATGAGAAGTTCCAGGAAAAAATTCGTCCCGGCTTTGAAATGTTAGTTAATAACTTCTCAGCTGGTCTAGTTGGTTTTGCATTATTGCTTTTGGCTTTCTACGCAATCGGTCCAGTCGTATCGACTCTTACTGGAGCTGTTGGAAATGGTGTTGAGGCTATTGTCAATGCTAAACTCCTACCTTTGGCAAATATTATCATCGAACCAGCAAAGGTACTTTTCCTTAATAATGCTCTTAATCATGGAATCTTTACACCTCTGGGAGCTGAGCAAGTATCTCAAGCTGGTAAATCTGTTCTCTTCCTCTTAGAGGCTAATCCTGGACCAGGTCTAGGTATCCTCTTGGCTTACGCCTTGTTTGGTAAAGGTTCTGCGAAATCTTCTTCTTGGGGAGCAATGGTTATCCATTTCTTCGGTGGTATCCATGAAATATACTTCCCTTATGTTATGATGAAGCCAGCTCTTTTCCTAGCTGCGATTGCTGGAGGTGTGTCAGGTACCTTTACATTCCAATTTTTAGATGCTGGTCTTAAATCTCCAGCTTCTCCAGGATCTATCATTGCGATTATGGCTATGGCTCCAAAAGGTGTGTGGCCTCATCTTAATGTCCTGCTTGGGGTATTAGTGGGAGCAATTGTCTCCTTCCTTGTAGCAGCTCTTATCCTACGTGCAGATAAGTCGACTGATGATTCGTTAGAAGCTGCTCAAGCTGCTACTCAAGCCGCTAAGGCTAAATCTAAGGGGCAAGTAGTTCCAGTTGCTGTAGATACAAACATTTCCAGAGATTCAGTAGAGAAAATTATTTTTGCCTGTGACGCTGGCATGGGGAGTTCTGCGATGGGAGCAAGTATTCTTCGTGATAAGGTTAAAAAAGCAGGTCTGGGAATTCCAGTATCTAATCAGGCTATCTCAAATTTGGTTGATATACCAAAAACATTAATTGTTACTCAGGAAGAACTGACACCAAGAGCTAAAAGCAAGAGTCCAAGTGCTATTCATGTTTCTGTCGATAATTTCTTAGCGTCCCCTCGTTATGATGAAATTGTAGCTTCATTAACAGGAGCTGCTCCAATAGCAGAAATTGAAGGAGATATACCAACTTCAGTACCAGTAGATGGTCAGGAAATTGACCTTAACCATATTGATGCTGTAGTAGTTGCTTATGGTAAAGCACAAGGATCTGCAACTATGGGCTGTGAAACGATTCGGGCTATCTTTAGAAACAAGAATATTCGTATTCCAGTTTCTACTGCCAAAATTTCAGAATTAGGTGAATTTAATTCTAAAAACATAATGATTGTAACAACTATTGCTTTACAGGCAGAAGTGCAGCAAGCAGCACCGAATTCTCAATTTCTTATTGTGGATAGTTTAGTAACAACACCAGAATATGATAAAATGGTTGCTAGAATGTATAAATATAACTAGAGGTTTCTAAATTACGAATGCTATTAACCAAACGAGAAGAACAATTATTGAAGGCTTTCCTACATGTAGGGAAGCTTTCAATGCAAGACATGACTGAAATCTTACAGGTCTCATCTAGAACAATTTATCGGACTTTATCAGATTTGACAGATAGCATAGAGCAATATGGGATTGAAATAGCGAAGCGTGGGAAATACTATATTTTGACTGGCGAACTGGACGATCTACCAACAGAACTTGAAGTGTTAGTTGAGTATAGTCCCCAAGAAAGACAAGAGTTGATTACTTATCGCCTTCTGACTGAGAATGGTTTTGTCACCAATGAAGCCTTGCAAGAGTGCATGCAAGTCAGTAATGTAACTATTATTCAGGATATTTCAGATATTGATAAGCGTCTTTTAGACTTTGATCTGAAAATTGAACGACAAAAGGGGTATCGCATTTCTGGTGATTCAGTTAGTAAGAGAAGATTTTTGGCTATTTTACTGACAAACTGTATCTCAGTAGCAGATTTTTCAACCGGTAATTTTGGGAGCTTTGATATTATAGAAGCAGATAGAACTAGGCTGGCCAGTCAGATTGTTAATAAGCAACTGTCAGGTTTTCCAGATATGGATGCTAGGATGAAGATGTTTTTTGCGATCTTGTTATCTCTTATAGGTCAGGAACAAAACATTGAAAATTTGCCTAATACTAGTAAGCAAGCTTTGGAAATTTCTCAAAAAATTTTTCAAGCTTACTCTAAGCAGACTGAGCAATTTTATAGTATTCAGGAAATTATCTATTTTGCTAGCATCTTGGATGAATTAATCATTAAACGTCAGGAAAATCCGCTCTTTACGGAGAAATTTGATGGTGAATTTTTCTACAATATTTCAAATCTGATTGATACGGTTTCTATGTACACCAAGATTGACTTTTTTAAGGACAAGGTTTTATTTAATTTTCTTTTCCATCATATTCGACTCAGTTTAGGCGTCCCAATCCTTTTTCAGGGTGAAAATTTGCCAGAATCTGTCCAGCTTTTAGTTGAAAGGAATAAATTTCTTTATACAGTCATCAGTCTTTTGGTGAATGATATTTTTCCGAAATATCTTCATACAGAGTATGAGTATAGCATGATTGCCCTGCATTTTATCTCTAGCTTAGGCCGTAGTCCAGAGATTTATCCAGTCCGTATTTTGCTTTTAACGGACGAACGTCGGGTCACTAGAGATTTATTAGTCAGTAAAATTAAGAGTGTTGCTCCTTTTGTAGAGTGGATAGATATTCAGTCTCTAGTAGATTACCACAGTATTGATCTCAGTCAGTATGATTATATTTTATCTACCAAGCCACTGGCTAATCAGGAAATCGATGTAATTTCTAGTTTTCCAACCGTCAAGGAATTGCTTGAATTGCAGGAACGGCTTCAGTATGTACAGGCACATCGTACAATTGTCGCGCGTGATGCTATCGGCCCAGAGAAAAGTTATGACTTGCAAGATTATTTGATATCTAGCAGTCAACTTTTGAGTCAATTTGAGTTGGTTCAACTGGAGAATAATCAATCATTTGAGCATACAGTAGAACAAATTATCCAATATCAGAAGAATATAAGTGACAGAGATTACCTAACAAGAAAACTGCTATCTCACTTCCAGAATAGTCCTATGGCTATTCCTAATACTGGCCTGGTGCTTTTACATAGTCAGTCTAGCAAAGTAACAACAAATAGTTTTACTATGTTTGAACTCAAACTGCCTATCTCTGCATTGTCAATGAAACGAGAGAAAGAAGAGGTCAAAGGTGTCTGTTAATGCTAATGTCTAAGGAGGCTAGCGAGGAAGTGAGAGATTTAATGACAGCTATCAGTCAGTCGGTTATTGAAAATCATCTTTATACAGAGATTTACAAGACGGGAAATCAATCCATTATTTATCAGATGCTAAATACTATTTTTAACGAAAAAAATTAAGAAATTGGAGAACTAATATGAAACTTGAAAAACATTTGATTAAGCTTGATAAACAATTTTCTAACAAGGAGGAAGCTATCCGTTATTGTGGGCAAGTTCTTTATGAGGGTGGATATGTTAATGAAAACTATATTGAAGCCATGATTGAGCGTGATAAAGAGCTATCTGTTTACATGGGTAACTTTATCGCCATACCGCATGGAACAGATGCAGCGAAAAAGGATGTCCTCAAGTCTGGTATTACAGTCGTTCAAGTCCCAAGAGGGGTTGATTTTGGGAATGAATCTAACACTCAAGTGGCAACGGTTCTTTTTGGTATTGCTGGTATTGGTAATGAACACTTAGAAATTATTCAGAAAATTTCTATCTTCTGTGCAGATGTAGATAATGTTCTTAAACTAGCAGATGCTCAGTCAGAAGAGCAAGTATTGCGCTTACTTGATGCTGTTGAATAATCGAATTTTTTCATTTATCATCTAGTATATATGTCACTCAAACAAGAAAAGGAGAAATTCAATGAAACATGCTGTTCATTTTGGTGCCGGCAATATCGGTCGAGGTTTTATAGGCGAAATTCTATTCAAAAATGGTTTTCATATTGACTTTGTGGATGTCAATAATCAGATAATTCATGCTCTAAATGAAAAGAGCAAGTATGAAATTGAAATTGCACAGGAAGGACAGCCCCGCATAGAGATAGCTAATGTGGCTGGCATTAATAGTAAGGAACATCCTGAGCAAGTCATTGAAGCGATTCAAAAGGCGAATATCGTTACTACTGCAATCGGACCTAATATACTCCCTTTTATCGCTGAACTTCTAGCTAAAGGAATCGAAGCTCGTCGGGCTGCAGGAAATACGCAAGCATTGGATGTTATGGCTTGTGAAAATATGATTGGTGGTTCTCAATTTCTCTATCAAGAAGTCAAGAAACATTTAAGTCCGGAAGGTTTGATATTTGCTGAGAACTACATAGGTTTTCCAAATGCTGCAGTAGACAGGATTGTTCCAGCACAAAGTCACGAAGATCCTCTTTTTGTTGTGGTTGAGCCCTTTAATGAATGGGTTGTTGAAACCAAGCGTCTTAAAAATCCAGATTTACGTCTAGAAGATGTGCATTATGAAGAAGATTTAGAACCTTTTATTGAGCGAAAACTTTTTTCAGTCAATTCTGGACATGCAACTTCAGCTTACATTGGTGCACATTATGGTGCCAAGACAATTTTGGAAGCTCTTCAGAATCCTGATATCAAGTCTCAGATTGAATCCGTTTTAGCTGAAATTCGGAGTCTCTTGATTGCCAAATGGAACTTTGATAAAAAAGAATTGGAGAATTACCACAAAGTCATTATAGAACGCTTTGAAAATCCTTTTATAGTGGATGAGGTTAGTCGAGTAGCTCGTACTCCAATCCGAAAATTAGGTTATAATGAACGGTTCATAAGGCCAATACGTGAATTGAAAGAACTCGGTTTGTCATATGAAAACCTACTTAAAACAGTTGGCTATGCCTTTGACTATCGCGATGTAAATGATGAAGAAAGTGTTCGATTAGGTGAATTGCTGGCTAAACAATCAGTCAAAGATGTCGTTATACAAGTTACAGGTTTAGACGACCAAGAATTGATTGATCAAATTGTAGAGTCTATTTAATCTTTTTCGAAAATCTCTTCAAACCACGTCAGCTTCACCTTGCTGTAAGTATGGTTACTGACTTCGTCAGTTCTATCCACAACCTCAAAACACTGTTTTGAGCAACCAAGGCTTATACGGCGCAAATCGCAGCTCTTGCCTTTCTTGCAAAGCGGTTGGTGAAGCAAATGGGAATGAAAAAGCCAAATCTTTTGATTTAGTTCACGAATTGTCAATCGTAGCTCAGTCTATCGAATCAATTCTTTCAGAAAAAGAAACTATCGATGCCAAGGTTCGCGACCTTCTTGAAACCACTCGCAACGCCTTTTACATCGGACGTGGTCAAGACTACTATGTAGCTATGGAGGCAAGTCTCAAACTCAAAGAGATTTCGTACATTCAATGTGAAGGCTTTGCAACAGGAGAGCTCAAGCATGGAACGATTGCTTTGATTGAAGATGGGACACCTGTTTTGGCCCTCTTGTCAGACCCAGTCCTTGCCAACCACACTCGTGGAAATATCCAAGAAGTGGCAGCGCGTGGTGCTAAGGTCCTCACCATTGCAGAAGAAAATGTTGCCAAAGATACAGACGACATTGTTCTTACGACCGTCCACCCTTACCTCTCACCAATCTCAATGGTCGTACCAACACAATTGGTCGCTTACTTTGCAACCCTACACCGTGGCCTCGATGTGGACAAACCACGTAACCTTGCCAAGTCAGTAACAGTAGAATAAGCTAAAAAATTAAATCATAAGCAAAAGTGAACAAAATAGTTTTCTGGAAATCAGAATGCTGTCTTGTTCACTTTTTTGTATACTTAATGAAAATCAACGACCGAACTAGTTCTCTTATGTGGATGTATCCAAGTATCGCTTTGAGGTTGCAGATAAGAGTGACGAAGTTAGTCTCATGACACCAATTTGATATTGTAGAGAAAACGGATCAAGACCTCAGCCAAAGTAGTTCAAGTCAAGATTGAAGAGGATTGATTCATACTCTTCGAAATCTCTTCAAACCGCGTCAACGTCGCCTTGCCGTAGGTATGGTTACTGACTTCGTCAGTTCTATCCACAACTTCAAAACAGTGCTTTGAGCTGACTTCGTCAGTTCTATCCACAACCTCAAAACAGTGTTTTGAGTTGACTTCGTCAGTTTCATCTACAACCTCAAAGCAGTGCTTTGAGCAACCTGCGGCTAGTTTCCTAGTTTGCTCTTTGATTTTCATTGAGTATCACTCCTTTTAAGGATTCATTAGAATTAAATCTAAAATTAAATGTTATCTCAGTTTCTATTAAAATGAGAATTCTTTTTGAAAGATATGCTTGTGGAAGACTTGCAAGATATAAAAAAACTCTAAGAGCTGGATGATAAGGATCCAACTCTTAGAGGAGTGAGTGTCGTATTTTACTTGCGATACAAACGATCGTATTGGTAGTAAGGATCAAAGGTTACATTGATTCCTAGTTTGCGAAGAACATTCTTATCTTCGTCTGTTAAGATAATCGTAGAATGAGCTTCGCTTCCTTTGAGGTTTCCGAGTTCTTTCATCGCACGATCTGCATCAGGATTCTGCATAGCTGTGATTGCAAGTGCGATAAGGATTTCATTTGAGTGGAGTCGAGGGTTACGGCTACCCAAGTGATTGATTTTCAAACCTTGAATTGGTTTCACCACTTCTGGTTCAATTAATTTTGTTTCAGCATCAATGTTAGCGGACATCTTGATAGCATTGATCAATGCAGCGGCTGTTGGACCAAAGAGTTCTGAATTCTTACCAGTAACGATTTCACCAGAAGGTAATTCAAGTGCTAGAGCAGGTCCGCCTGTTTCTTCTGCTTTTTGACGTGCGGCAACAGCAACCTTTCGGTCAGCTGGTGTGATACCTAGGTCATTCATGAGAAGCTCAATCTTCTTCACAGCAGTTTCACCAACCTTCTCAGCTTTGAAGTCAAGAACTGTCTGGTAATAGCGACGGATAATTTCCTGTTTAGATGCTTCAATGGCAGCGTCGTTATCAGTGATTGCAAAACCAACCATATTGACACCCATGTCAGTTGGAGACGCATAAGGAGACTCACCGAGAATACGTTCCAGCATACGCTTAAGGACAGGGAAAATTTCAATGTCGCGGTTGTAGTTGACTGTGGTTTCTCCATAAGTTTGGAGATGGAATGGGTCAATCATGTTGACATCATCAAGGTCTGCTGTAGCAGCTTCATAAGCTAAGTTTACTGGATGATGGAGTGGGAGATTCCAAACTGGGAAGGTTTCAAATTTGGCATAACCAGACTTGATACCATTGATTTGGTCGTGGTACATGTTAGACATACAAGTTGCCAACTTACCTGAACCAGGTCCAGGAGCTGTTACGACAATCAAATTGCGACTAGTTTTGATGTAGTCGTTTTTCCCCATACCTTCAGGAGAAATGATGTGATCCATATCTGTAGGATACCCTTTGATTGGGTAGTGGAGATAAGAGTCGATACCATTTTTCTCTAATTGATTACGGAAGGCATCAGCTGCCGGTTGGCCTGCATATTGAGTAATGACAACTGAACCAACAAAGATACCAAGTTCATTGAATTTATCGATCAAACGAAGCACTTCTTGGTCATAAGAAATGCCCAAGTCTCCACGAGCTTTTGAGTGCTCGATATTGCTAGCGTTAATAGCGATAACAACCTCAACTTGCTCCTTCAACTCTTGCAATAGCTTGATTTTATTGTCAGGTTCATATCCAGGAAGGACACGAGCAGCGTGGAAATCTTCTAACATTTTGCCACCAAACTCCAAGTAGAGTTTGCCGTCAAATTGGTTGATGCGCTCCAAGATATGGTCGCGTTGTAGATTCAAATATTGTTCAGAACTAAAAGCTTGTTTTTTCATTTTTTTACCTCTGATCTCTATTATATAAAAAAAATAGAAGATAAGAAACAACGGAGGTTCGAAATAAAGAAAAAGATTGAAGCAAACGCTTGCATAAAATTGATAAAAGGTCTATGATGGAGTAAAGTCAATTTTAAATAGAGGTAAAAAGATGCAAGAAAAATGGTGGCACAATGCCGTTGTTTATCAGGTCTATCCAAAAAGTTTTAAGGATAGCAATGGAGATGGGATTGGTGATTTGCCTGGGATTACCAGTAAGCTAGACTATCTAGCTAAGTTAGGGATTACAGCGATCTGGCTTTCTCCAGTCTATGATAGCCCCATGGATGACAATGGTTATGATATTGCCAATTATCAAGATATCGCGGCTATTTTTGGCACCATGGAAGATATGGATGAGCTCATTGCTGAGGCTAAAAAACGAGATATCCGAATCATTATGGATTTGGTGGTCAATCATACATCAGATGAGCATGCTTGGTTTATCGAAGCTTGTGAAAATCCTGATAGTCCTGAGCGAGACTACTATATCTGGCGTGATGAACCTAACGAGTTGGAGTCAATTTTCAGTGGATCTGCCTGGCAATATGATGAAAAGTCAGGTCAATATTACCTACACTTTTTCAGCAAGAAGCAACCAGACCTTAACTGGGAAAATGAAGAACTACGCCAAAAAATCTATGAGATGATGAATTTCTGGATTGATAAAGGGATTGGTGGATTCCGTATGGACGTCATTGACATGATTGGCAAGATTCCTGATCAGAAAATTGTCAACAATGGTCCTATGCTCCATCCCTATCTCAAGGAAATGAATCAGGCTACTTTCGGCGACAAAGAGCTCTTGACAGTAGGGGAGACTTGGGGAGCAACACCAGAGATTGCCAAACTCTATTCAGATCCTAAAGGACAAGAACTGTCTATGGTCTTCCAGTTTGAACATATCTGTCTTCAGTATCAGGAAGGGGAAGCCTAAGTGGCAGTACCAAAAAGAGCTAAATGTAGGGAAATTAAAAGAGATTTTCAACAAATGGCAGACAGAGTTGGGAGTTGAAGATGGCTGGAATTCCCTCTTCTGGAACAACCATGACCTCCCCCGTATTGTTTCTATCTGGGGAAATGACCAAGAATACCGCGAAAAATCTGCCAAAGCGTATGCCATCTTGCTTCATCTCATGAGAGGGACTCCCTACATTTACCAAGGAGAAGAGATTGGGATGACCAATTTCCCATTTGAAACGCTGGATCAAGTAGAGGATATTGAATCCCTCAATTATGCGCGTGAAGCTCTTGAACAAGGTGTTCCAATGGAAGAAATCATGGATAGCATTCGTGTGATTGGAAGAGACAATGCTCGTACACCGATGCAGTGGGATGAGACAAAAAATGCTGGTTTCTCAGATGGTCAACCTTGGCTTGCTGTAAATCCAAACTATGCGAAGATAAATGTAAAAGAGGCTTTAGCAAATCCAGAATCAATCTTTTACACTTATCAAAAACTGGTAAACATTCGCAAGGGAAATAGCTGGTTGGTTCGTGCTGACTTTGAACTTCTTGATACGGCTGAAAAAGTCTTTGCTTATATCCGTAAAGAAGGAGACCGTCGTTTCCTAGTGGTAGCCAATTTATCCAACCAGCAGCAAGAGTTTACAGTAGAAGAGCCAGTCAAGTCTATCTTGATTGAAAACACCTCAGTAGAAGATGCTTTAGAGAAACAACTCTTGGCTCCATGGGATGCCTTCTGTATCGAATTAGCAAATTAAACCCAGAAACTCAAGTGTCTAAGATGCTTGAGTTTTTTTCTAAAAATAAGTGTAAAAACTTCTTTAATAAATATTAGTTTGAATTTTTCTAAAAAAATCACCTGAAAACCCTTGCTTTTATAAAAAAATAGGGTATAATGGTGAAAAAAATAGTATTTTAAAGGAGAATACCGATGAAATCGAAAAAGTGGCTCGCAGTAGCAGGGATAACGATGAGCGCAGCTCTTCTTTTGGCGGCTTGTGGTAAGACTGAGAAAAAAGCAGATGCCCCAACAACATATTCATACGTATATGCCGTTGATCCAACAACATTGGACTATAGCGTTACTAGTAAAAGTTCAACATCAGACGTCATTGCCAACTTGGTCGATGGACTCTTGGAAAATGACAAATATGGGAACTTGATTCCATCGCTTGCTGAAGACTGGTCTGTTTCACAAGACGGTTTGACTTACACTTACAAGCTACGTAAAGGTGTCAAATGGTATACTTCAGAAGGAGAAGAGTATGCTGAAGTCAAGGCCCAAGACTTTGTGACAGGTTTGAAGCATGCTGCAGATGGTAAGTCAGATGGCCTAACACTTCTCCAAGACTCCATCAAAGGATTGGCAGAGTACGTTAGCGGTGAAACAAATGACTTCTCAACAGTTGGAGTTAAAGCAATTGACGACTACACTGTTCAATACACCTTGAACCAACCAGAAAGCTTCTGGAATTCTAAGGTGACAACAGCGACCATGCTTCCGGTTAATGAAGAATTCCTTAATTCTCAAGGGAAAGATTACGGTGCAGCAGCTCCTTCAGGTATTCTCTACAACGGTCCGTATATTTTGAAGAACTTCACTTCAAAATCAGTGATCGAGTATGAAAAGAACCCAAATTACTGGGATAAAGACAATGTGAAAATTGACCACGTCAAACTGACTTTCTACGATGGTTCTGACCAAGAATCATTGATTCGTAGCTTTGCGTCAGGCTCATATACGACAGCTCGTCTCTTCCCAACTAGTTCAAGCTTTGATTCAACGAAGAAAGAATACGGCGATAAAATTGTCTATAGCCCACAAGAAGCAACTAGCTATTACTTTACTTTCAACGTAAATCGTCAGTCTTATAATAAAACAGCCAAGACAGATGATGCCCAAAAAACATCAACTAAAGAAGCGCTTCTCAATAAAAACTTCCGTCAAGCTATCAACTTCGCTCTTGACCGTCATGCTTACTCTGCACAGATGAATGGCGAAGAGGGTGCAGACAAGATTATCCGTACTAGCCTTGTGCCTTATGACTATGTTCAAGTCGGTGAAAAGACCTTCGGTGAATTGGCTCAAGAACAATTGGTAACATACGGAGACCAGTGGAAGGATGTAGCTTTGACAGATGGTAAAGATACTATTTACAATCCAACAAAAGCAAAAGCTGCTTTCGAAAAAGCGAAGTCAGAATTGCAAGCAAAAGGTGTAACCTTCCCAATCCATTTGGATATTCCAGTTGAGCAGACTGATGTCATTGCTGTACAGCAAACTAACTCTCTCAAACAGTCTGTCGAAGCAGCGCTTGGAAGTGAAAATGTTGTTATCGATGTACTGCAAATGACTGACAATGAGAAATGAGTATCACATCTCAAGCCAAAGTTCCTTCTCAAAAAGACTATGACTTGAACGGAACTGGTTGGGGGCCAGACTATCAAGACCCAGCAACCTACCTCAATATCTTAGATGCTAAGAAGGGTTCTGCTCTTAAACACTTGGGTATTACAAAAGGTAAAGATCCAGAAGTCATGGCTCAAGTTGGACTTGATGAGTACAAGAAACTTTTGGATGATGCAGCATCAGAAACAAGCGATCTTAACAAACGCTATGAAAAATATGCCAAAGCACAAGCTTGGGTTTCAGATAGCTCACTTCTTATCCCTGTAGCTTCTTCAGGCGGTTCTCCGACAGTTAGCCGTACAGTGCCATTCACAAAAGCTTACTCTCAAGTTGGTATCAAGGGAGATCCATTTGTATTTAAAGGTTTAGAATTACAAAATGATATTGTAACAGCTAAAGAATACGAAGAAGCTCTCAAAAAATGGCAAAAAGAGAAGATTGAAACAAATGCTAAATATCAAAAAGAGTTAGCAAACCACGTTAAATAGCCTTTGCCAATGAGTAAAGAAATCCAGTTTTTAAGCTGGATTTCTTTTTTTGTTTTATTGCCGATGAGAGATCGATTAGTATATAACTTTACTTTTTAGACTAAAAATTTGATAAAAATAATTATATGTCACAAAAACCTAACATAAAAGGAGAAATAAAACATGAAACTAAAAAAACGTTTGATTGGAGCAGGTTTGACACTTGCTGCTGCGGTCCTATTGACAGCATGTGGCCAGTCAGCATCAGACGGTAAAACATACTCGTCTACCTTTGGTGCAGATCCGACAACCTTCAACTATCTCTTGGACTACGCTGGTGATAACACTGCTATTGTAACCAACTTGGTAGATGGTTTGCTTGAAAATGATAACTACGGAAATCTCATTCCTGCTCTTGCAGAAGATTGGAGTGTTTCTAAGGATGGTTTAACTTATACCTACAAACTTCGCCAAGATGCCAAGTGGTATACAGCTGACGGTGAAGAATACGCTCCTCTTAAAGCACAAGACTTTGTAACTGGTATCAAGTACGCTGCTGACAACAAAGGACAAGCTTTAGACTTGATTCAGAACTCTATCAAGGGCTTGGACGATTATGTAACAGGTGCAAATACTGACTTCTCAAATGTTGGTGTCAAAGCCTTAGATGACTATACTGTCCAATATACCTTGACACGACCAGAACCATTCTGGAACTCAAAAACAACCAACAGTATCTTATTCCCTGTAAACGAAGAATTCCTTGCTTCTAAAGGTAAAGACTTCGGAACCTTGAAACCTGATAGCATCCTTTATAGCGGACCATATTTGTTAAAAGATTTTACATCTAAATCATCTATCGAGTATGTGAAAAATCCACATTACTATGACCAAGAAAAAAAGTAACGATTGAAAAGGTAAAATTGGCCTACTTTGACGGTTCAGACCAAGACTTGACAATCCGTAATTTTGAAAGTGGTGCTTACTCATCTGCAGGTGTTTATCCAAATAGCTCAAACTTCGCTAAGACCAAGGAAAAATACAAGGACAATATCGTTTATAGCTTGCAAGATGCAACATCTTGGTACTATAACTTTAACGTCAACCGTGGTGCTTATAACCATACTGCAAAAACAAGCGATGAGCAAAAACAAGCAACTCAAGCTGCAGTTTTGAACAAAAACTTCCGTCAGGCAATTAACTTCGCCATTGATCGTACAGCATACTCAGCTCAATCAAACGGTGAAGAAGCAGCTAAGAACACTCTTCGTAATTCGGCTTGTACCACCAACTTTCGTACAAGTTGGAGACAAGACTTTTGGTGAAACAGTTGCTTCAAAATTGGTCAACTATGGCACACAATGGTCAAATATGAATCTTGAAGATGCTCAAGACGGTTATTTCAATAAAGATAAAGCACAAGCCAAGTTTGCAGAAGCTAAGAAAGAATTAGAATCTCAAGGTGTGAGCTTCCCAATTCATTTGGATTTGCCTGTAGATCAAGTTAACAAGACCTTGCTTTCAGGAACAAACTCAATCAAGCAATCAATCGAATCAACACTCGGTTCTGAAAATGTAGTGGTTGATGTTATCCAAGTATCGACAGATGACTATGCAAATGCTACCTATCAAGCACCAACTCCAGCTGATCATGACTATGATTTGAACCTAGATGGCTGGTCAGCTGATTACCAAGATCCTTCGACTTACCTCAATCCTTTCAACTCTGAAGATGGATTCTATCTCAAGATTTTGGGACTTGATCCAAGCAAGGATGCAAACAAGATTACTAGTCTAGGTTTGGACCAATATACTCAAAAATTAAAAACAGCAGATGCAGAAAATACAGACGTAGCTAAACGCTATGAAAATTATGCAGATGCACAAGCTTGGTTGATTGATAGTTCACTTCTAATCCCAGTTGTGTCAAACGGTGGTGGTGCTTCAGTGACTCGTGTGACACCATTTACACGTGCTTACTCACTAGTTGGTATCAAAGGAACTGGAAGCAACTACAAGTACATGAGATTGCAGACAGATGTTGTTACAAGCTCTCAATTTGCTGAAGCCAAGGCTAAATGGGAACAAGAACGCAAAAATGCAGTTGAAAAGAGTCAAAAAGACTTTGAAAGTCACGTGAAATAAGTATAAGAAGAGGTTGGGACAAACATCCCAGCCTTATTTTTTATTAGCGATAAGTTTTCGATGTGACAGCTGATTGGATTTTTGTTAATTTTTCGGATTCTAGAAATCTTTTTTGGGGAAAATCTTGTATTTCTTATCTACACTCTTCGATAACCCAGTCGATTGTTAAAATATAGTAGATTGAGCTTAGAATAGCACGTTACGGATTCTAAAACATTTTTAGAATTTCCTAGCCTCTTTGTTCACATCTTATTTCAATCCACTATATCGTAGAGTTGGAACTAGGAAGTTGAGGTTTGATTTAACAGTTTATAGCCCCGTCTTTTTTAGGTCAGATACTTCCTTCAAGCGACATTTTAGCCATTTCATCATTGGAATTTACTATTCATGTTTTTAAGGTGTATAAAAACGGTTACTTAATATATCTTGGTGGTATCAAGTACTACTTTATGATATAATAAAAGTAAAAAAATACTTTGTAGAGGTGTAAAGTGAGTAGACGTTCAAGAGAAAGCAAAAACGAGCAAGATTCAACAAAAGCATCAATATTATTTTGTTGTTTGTATATATAGTACTTGCTTGTTTTTTGCTGTTTTTAATATTCAGATATCATATTTTAGCAATTAGCTATGCCAATGTCCTTATAGCGATTGTTATGATCTTGCTTGCGTTAATAGCTTTATTTTTGATTCTAAAGAGAAAAGCTAAGATCTTCACCATGATTTTACTATTGGTGTCGGTGTTTGTTAGTTCCCTTTCTTTGATTGGAGTTCATCAATTTATCAGCCTAGCAAATCAACTCAATGCGACATCTAACTATTCTAGTTACTCTATCAGTGTTGCAGTTTTGGCGGATAGTGAGATTGGAAATGTCTCGGAATTATCCAGTGTGACAGCTCCAACCAAAACAGATGCAGAAAATATTAAAAAACTGCTCGATGATATTAAGACCAGTCAGAGTAAAGACTTAACGGTTGAAGAGAGTGCTTCCTATCTTGCTGCTTATAAGAGTTTGCTGGCTGGAGAGACCAAGGCAATCGTTTTGAACAGTGTCTTTGAAAATCTGATCGAGCAAGAGTACCCAGACCATGCCAAAAAGATCAAGAAGATTTATACCAAAGAACTAACCAAGACTGTTGAGGCACCTAAGGTTTCTCAAAACAAGGCTTTTAATATCTATATTAGTGGGATTGATACATACGGACCGATTAGCTCCGTTTCTCGTTCAGATGTCAATATCATCATGACGGTTAATCAAGAAACCAAGAAAATTCTCCTAACAACAACGCCTCGTGATGCTTATGTTCCTATAGCTGATGGAGGCAATAACCAAAATGATAAATTGACTCATGCAGGTATTTATGGCGTGGATGCTTCCATTCATACATTAGAAAATCTCTATGGAATTGATCTGAATTACTATGTACGACTCAACTTCACTTCCTTCTTGAAATTGATTGATCTCTTAGGTGGTGTCGATGTTTATAATGATCAAGACTTTACATCACTTCATGGGAACTATCATTTCCCTGTTGGAAATGTTCATCTAAACTCTGAGCAGGCTCTAGGCTTTGTTCGTGAACGTTATTCCTTAACTAATGGTGATGGAGATCGTGGACGTAATCAACAAAAAGTCATTGCTGCTATTATTCAAAAACTAACTTCGGCAGAAGCCTTGAAGAATTTGATAGTATCATGCAAGGCTTGCAAGATTCTGTACAAACCAATATGCCTCCTGAAACCATGGTTAGCTTAGTAAATGACCAACTAGCAAGTGGGGGAAAATATACTGTCATCACTCGAGATCTAAAGGGAACTGGTCGTATGGATCTTCCTTCCTATGCCATGCCTGATAGTAACCTTTACATGTTAGAGGTTGATCCAAATAGCTTAGAGACACTCAAAACAGAGATCAAAGATATTATGGAAGGAAAATAAGATGATTGATATCCATTCACACATAGTTTTTGATGTAGACGATGGCCCAAAGGATAAATCAGAGAGTGTAGCGCTTCTGAAGGAAGCTTATGCTCAAGGAGTCCGTACCATCGTTTCGACTTCACATCGTCGGAAGGGAATGTTTGAAACGCCAGAGGAGGACATTGCAAGAAATTTTAAAGTTGTCAAGGAGTTGGCTAAGGAGATTGCCCCTGACTTTACCATCTTGTATGGGGCAGAGATCTATTACAGCAGTGATGCCTTAAACAAATTAGAGAATCAGCAGATTCCACAGCTAAATGGCACCCGTTACGCCTTGATAGAATTCAGTATGAATACCCCTTATCGTGAAATCCATAGCGCATTAACCAATGTTTTGATGTTGGGAATAACTCCTGTTATTGCCCATATAGAACGTTATGATGCTTTGGAAAATAACGAAAAAAGGGTGCGGGACCTCATCGATATGGGATGTTATACACAGGTCAATAGTTCGAACATCCTCAAACCAAAATTGTTTGGTGATACTTATAAATTCATGAAAAAGCGTGCTCGCTATTTCTTAGAGAGGAATTTGGTCCATATAGTTGCTAGTGATATGCATAATCTAGATGATCGTCCCCCTTATATGCGAGAAGCTTACGAGATAGTGAGCAAAAGGTATGGCCAAGATAAGGCTAGGGAACTCTTCGTGGAAAATCCCGAAAAAGTCATTAAAGATCAAATAATATAGGAGTTAAAATGAAAGAACAAGATACTATTGAAATCAATGTTATTCAGTTGTTAAAGGCGCTATGGAAAAAGAAACTGCTAATCCTTCTTGTAGCCATCGTAGCAGGAGCTGCTGCATTTGCATATAGTAGTTTTGTGGTTGAACCTGAATATAAAAGTACCACTCGCATCTATGTCATTAATCGTTCTCAAGGTGATAAAGCATTGACAAATCAGGATTTGCAGGCAGGAACATACTTGGTTAAGGACTACCGTGAAATCATTCTTTCTCAAGATGTTTTAGAGAAGGTAGTTTCTGATCTTGGTTTAACTATCAATGCAAAAACATTGGCGAAAAAGGTTCAGGTAACAGTTCCCGCAGATACACGTATCGTATCTATTTCAGTTAGCGACCATAAACCAGATGAAGCAAGTCGTATTGCAAATGCGCTTCGAGATGTCGCAGCACAAAAAATTGTTGCTGTAACCCGAGTGTCAGATGTGACTACACTTGAAGAAGCGCATCCAGCTACTAGTCCTTCATCACCCAATATCCGTCGTAATACCTTAATGGGAATCGGTGCTGGTGCAGGCTTGGTGATTGTCGTGCTTCTACTAGTTGAGCTACTAGATGACCGTGTCAAACGTCCAGAAGATATCGAAGATGTTATGAAAATCTCACTCCTTGGAGTCATTCCAGACCTGAATAAATTAAAGTAAGGGAGAACTTATGGCAAAGTTAGAATTATCACAACAAAAACTGAACTCTGTAAAAAAAGCAGAAGAGTACTACAATGCTTTACGTACAAATATACAACTGAGTGGAAATAACTTAAAGGTTATTGCAGTCACATCAGTCGATCCTAGTGAAGGGAAATCTACAACTTCTACCAATATTGCTTGGGCTTTTGCGCGCGTAGGGTACAAAACACTATTGATCGATGCCGATATCCGAAACTCAGTCATGTCTGGAGTATTCAAATCAAGAGAAAAAATCACTGGTTTGACAGATTATCTGGCTGGCACCCAAGACTTGTCAAACGGCCTTTGTGAAACAAATGTTGAAAATTTATTTATGATCCAATCAGGAGCAATTTCTCCAAATCCAACAGCTCTTCTTCAAAGCGCCAACTTTGGAAGTATGATTGAAACCTTGCGTAAATATTTTGACTATATTATCGTTGATACTGCTCCGATAGGGGTCGTTATTGATGCAGCTATTATTGTACAAAAATGTGATGCATCTATTCTAGTCACAGAAGCTGGTGTGGCAAAACGAAGAGAAGTTCAAAAAGCTAAAAGTCAGTTAGAACAAACAGGAATGCCATTTTTAGGTGTGGTTCTGAACAAATTTAATATTCAACGTGAAAAAAATACGGTTCTTACGGTTCATATGGTTCATACGGGGAAAAAAATAAAATGAAGTAAGGGAGTTTAGTATGGAGGGAAGAGGTTTCTATAATGTAACTTTGGCATTCTTACAGAGTATTCTTGTTAGTTTATTAGCTTATATACTGATTGCAATTTCAGAAACTGATATTGTTCTCAATACAGTGCTTGTCCTTTTTTTCTACACTTTGTAGCCTTTTACATTAGTGGCTACGGTAAGGATTTTTCAAACGAGGTCAGTATGTTGAGTTAGTAGAAACGGTCAAATACATCCTCTTTTATGCCTTGTTGATTAGTTTTTTTCAAGTTTCTTCCTAAAAGAGAAATTTGTAATTTCTAGACGAGGAATGCTCTATCTGCTTTCCTTGTATGGTGTTTTGAATTATCTACTCAGTTTCTTTGTGAAGCGTTATTGGAAAAACCTTTAACCACAATTTGAAGAGCAGTCGTAAAATTTTGTTGATCACAGCGATGTCTCGTACCGAAAGAGTAATGGACCGATTATTAACTGCTAACGATGTTCAAGGGGAACTAGTCGCTGTATGTGTCCTAGATATGCCAGAATTCACTCATGAAAAGGTGACGGTTGTTCCAAGGGAACAGTTGCTCTCTTATACAACGCATGAAGTAGTGGATGAAGTCTTTGTCAATCTTCCAAGTGAGGACTATGACATCGGAGCTGTTATTTCTCAGTTTGAAACGATGGGAATCGATGTCACAGTCAATCTCAATGCTTTTGATAAAAACTTAGGTCGAGATAAACAAATCCATGAGATGGCGGGCTTGAATGTAGTGACATTTTCAACCAATTTTTACAAACTGAGCCACGTAATTGCTAAACGAATCCTTGACATTTGTGGTGCTATTGTTGGATTGATCCTTTGTGGTATTGCGAGTCTATTTTTAGTTCCCTTGATTCGTAAAGATGGAGGACCTGCAATCTTTTCACAAACTCGTGTCGGAAAAAATGGTCGTCACTTTACCTTTTATAAATTCCGCTCGATGCGAGTTGATGCAGAAGCTATCAAGGCACAGTTGATGGATCAAAATACGATGCAAGGTGGTATGTTTAAGATCGATAACGATCCTCGAGTGACTAAGATTGGACAATTTATCCGAAAAACTAGCCTGGATGAATTGCCACAATTTTGGAATGTTTTGATTGGCGACATGAGTCTGGTCGGTACACGCCCCCCAACTGTAGATGAGTACGAAAAATACACACCTGAACAAAAACGTCGTCTAAGCTTTAAACCTGGTATTACAGGTTTGTGGCAAATTAGTGGTCGAAGTGGAATTACAAACTTCGATGAAGTCGTGAAGTTGGATGTGGCTTATATCGATGATTGGACCATCTGGAAAGATTTTGAAATATTGCTAAAAACTGTAAAAGTTGTGTTGATGAGAGATGGAGCGAAGTAAGGGATGAAAGTATGTCTAGTTGGATCTAGTGGAGGTCATTTAGCTCATTTATATTTGTTGAAACCTTTTTGGAAAGATAAAGAAAGATTTTGGGTTACTTTTGATAAGGAGGACGCTAGGAGTGTACTTTCTGAGGAAGTTTTATACCCTTGTTATTATCCAACCAACCGTAATATTAAAAATTTAATAAAAAAATACTTTTTCTTGCCTATAAAAATATTAAAAAGAGAGACCAGACGTAATTATTTCTTCTGGTGCTGCTGTCGCTGTTCCTTTCTTTTACATTGGAAAGTTGTTTGGTTCAAAGACAGTCTATATAGAAGTATTTGATAGAATTGATGCTCCGACACTGACAGGAAAACTCGTTTATCCAGTAACGGACAGGTTCATTGTCCAGTGGGAGGAAATGAAAAAAGTATATCCGAAAGCAATCAATCTCGGAGGGATTTTCTAATGATTTTTGTGACAGTAGGTACTCATGAGCAACAGTTTAATCGACTTATTAAAGAAGTTGATAGATTAAAAGGTGAGGGATTTATTCAGGATGATGTTTTTATTCAGACTGGTTTTTCAGACTATGAACCAGTGCACTGCCAATGGAAAGCTTTGATTTCTTATGATGAGATGAATCGATATATGGATGAAGCAGATATTGTCATTACACATGGCGGACCTGCAACATTTATGGGAGTGATTTCCAAGGGGAAGAGACCAATTGTAGTACCAAGACAGGAAAAATTTGGCGAGCATGTGAATGATCACCAAATGGAATTTTGCTTAAAGTTACTAGGCGAAGGATACGATCTAGTTGTAATCGATGAAATTGATAAACTTAATGAGAATATTAAATATTCAAAAGTTCAGCAAGTTAGTTCTCATAATAGTAAGTTTACTAATGAACTGTCAGATATAATTGAAAATATGTTTATATAAGATATGTGTGACTGCCAGTTTTTTTGTGTTACTAATAATTGTCATACAGTCAGAGCTTTTTTTAAACTATATCGTTATTAAATAGTGAGTTTTATATTTTAATGATTACTATTCGTATTTAATAAGAAATAATGGAGAAGATGAATGAAGATTTTGCATATTCCAACAGGTGGCTTATTTTCAGATGGAATAGGGACGTTTATCTATTCTTATTTAGAATGCATGGATCTAGATAAATGGGAAGTGACAGTTTTAGCTACTAATATTCCACTGTTAGAAGATAAAGCAAAAATTTGAGAATTTAGGTATCCAGGTAGTAGTTCTAGAGCGGAAAAAAACTGCGATTATTCACTATATGTGTCAATTATACAAATTAATAAGAGCTAATAAATATGATATAATTCATGTTCATGGTAGTAGTTCTTTAATGTCAATCGAGCTATCTGTTGCAAAAAATTGCAGGGGTCCCAGTAAGGATTGCCCATAGTCATAATACTACTTGTGACCATAGGAAATTAGATAAAGTATTACGGCCAGTATTTCATAAGTTGTATACGCAGGCGTGGGCATGTGGTGAAGGAGCTGGGAAATGGCTTTTTACCAATAGAGAATATACTATTATTCATAATGCAAGAAATATAAAGCGTTATCAATTTAGTGAGTCCAAACGACAACAATTTAGAAAAAAATTATCTCTTAAAGATACAACTCTTGCTTTAGGTCATGTTGGTCGCTTTAATGTTCAAAAAAATCATGAATTTCTTGTGTTATTAATGGAAAAATTTAGTAATACAAGGACTAGATGTTAAATTATTTTTTTAGTAGGTGAAGGGTCAACTTTATCAAAAATTAAGAATATGGTTTCTGAAAAAATCTTTAGAAGATAGGGTCTTCCTTTTAGGTCATCTTAATGATATGAAATCATTTGTGTCTGCTATGGATATAATGCTTCTCCCAAGCTTGTACGAAGGTCTCCCTCTGGTGTCAGTAGAATGGCAAATAAATGGAATACAATGTATCTTATCTGATACTATAACAAAGGAGTGTATCTACACTAAACAAGTGACTTCTTTACCAATTGGGACCCCTCTTTATTGGGGAAAAGCGATAAGAGATTTCTGTCCAGAAGATAGATTGAGACAATCAATTGAGAATCAAAGACTTGCGAGAGAAGCTGGTTATGATATTGAACTAGAATCAGTTAAATTAGATACTTTATACAATAAATTGATAATGGCTATAAAAGATAGGACAAGAAAATGAAAAAAATGATAGGAAAAGCTCAACTAATAATTACAATTTTTAAATATGGTAAAAGACATGTAGGGACGGTCAACTTTTTATCATAAGTTAAATTATAAAATGTATCAAATTTTAAATGCTATATTTGTAATTGGTATTTTCAATACAGAATTACCAGCATCACAAAATATTAGTGATGATATAATATTGTTTCATCCATATGGGATAATAGTTAATGGCGATGTAACTTTAGGGAATAATGTTGTGATAAGACAGCAGGTTACCATTGGTAATAAAGGGATGGAAAGGGACGTGGGAAAATCTCCTATTATCGAAGCAGGTGTTGATATTGGAGCAGGCGCTAAAATTATAGGAGGGATAACGATTGGTGAGGGTTCAAAGGTAGGAGCTAATGCTGTTGTAACAAAAAGCTTTCCACCTGGTTCAATTTTAGTAGGAGTTCCAGCGAGGAATATAGCATTAGAGAAGTAATTTGGGATAGAATGCAAATAAGTGTGTTAATATACTAAGATATAGGCATCAGCGACAATGCTGTTTGAATATTTTTAGTGAATCAAAAAGAGAAAAAATGATAAAATCTAACTTAGTAAGTATTATATTATATGTTCAATAAGAATTGTCGAATTGATTTAATAAATTTAGTGATAAATACGTACTAGTGAGAATTTGTTTTTATTGTAAGAGAGTTCATATCATTATAGATAATTACTAAATAGTCAGGGAAAGGAAAAACTAATGATTCCAAAAAAAATACATTATTGCTGGTTTGGTGGAGGTCCATTACCTACTGATGTTAAAAAATGTATTGATAGCTGGAGAAAATTTTGTCCGGACTATGAGATTATTAGATGGGATGAAAGCAATTTCATTATTAGTGATCAAAACAATTTTGTTCAGGCTGCATATGAAAACAAAGCTTGGGCATTTGTTAGCGACTATGCACGGTTAAGAATCATATATGAAAATGGTGGTATCTATTTGGATACAGATGTTGAATTGATTAGAAATCTTGATGAATTGCTTGACCATGTAGCTTTTTTTGGTGCTCACCAGGTAAATGGATTAGTAGCTACTGGTCTAGGTTTTGGTTCGGAAAAGAGGACGAAGATATTAAAAGAATTATTAAGACTGTATGATAATACGGATTTTGATCCGTGTAAAAAGAATGAGTTGGCATGTCCCATACTTAATTCGTTTGTCTTTACTGATTTTGGCTATCAGCCTTCTTCTAACATTGTTCAAACGGAGTATTTTACTATCTATCCTGCTGAGTATTTTGATCCTATATATGTTGGAGCCAATGCTAAAAAAATTTATTATCGGAGAAAACATATTCAATTCATCATTACAGTGCCTCTTGGACTCCTGTGAGAGTTAGAATAAAAAAATAAGATTATTAGATATATTGGTAGGGATAAGATTCTACAATTAAAGAAAAATTCTAGAAAGGAAAAAGATAATGAAAAATATCACTTTCTAAAAGTATTTTTACAATTTTGTGCACTTTATATCTTTACAATTTTATATCCTAGAGGCATTACATTAACTTATTCTCCATCTGCAGATTTTTACTCTGATTTATAAATTTTGTTTATATTTCACCATCGCAGTCAGTATGATATATATTTTTATAAAAAAATATTATATCAGAGACTACACCTAGCGTCATATACTTTTTTTATATTGCAGTATTATATTGTTTCTATAGTTATTACATTGTTTTTTTAACAGGCACAATAGATTCGGGTTTACAATCAGTCTTTTATCCGATCTGTATATATTTATTTTTTTAATGAGATTCAAGATAGAGTATTGATTATAAAAAAATTAGTGATATATTTTTATACTGTTTAACTCTTTTATTCTTTATAAATACTTTGGATCTTATGATGAATTTTACCAATATTTATCATATAACCTTTTTGGGGCATGTCCAAGTGATATCACAATTTGGAATTATAGCTTTTTCATTTCTTCCTATTACTTAATGATAGGAAATAGAAATCACAAGATAGCCTTACTATTACAAATTTTGACTGTGCTCAATTGTCTATATGCTGATGTTTTTTTATCAAAGGTTATAGCAATCTTCATGATTATTTACGCATTATCATTTAACATAAAGAGAGTATTTTTGGAAGAGAGGGATTCTGATTTCTTTCTTGACATTTATTATAACTATTCTGCTTCTTTTCATTGATATTCAAGGTTATTTGATAAGATATTTACAATATTTTGATTTTACTTTTAATGGCCGCTATCAAATTTGGCGTATTGCTTATCAAAAAAATTTTTTTAGATTCAAAAAAATATGGTTATGGAGTTTTTAGCCTTCATTTCAATCTTCCGTGGCAAGATTCTGGTGCTAAGGGGATCAACTATGCTCATAATCAGTTTATGCAATTAGCAATAGATAGTGGAGTAATTGGTATCGTCTCTTTCTTTATTATGATTTTTTTATATGATATTTTTTTAACAAGGAAGATTAGAAATTTTAGAGTAGCTTCACTGTTTTTTTATTTTTCGTACTTTTGTTTGTTTATAGTAATGTTTATTGAAAGTGTAACCTATTACCCGTATTACTTTATTATATTGATTTTTCAAATATTATATGAAAGGTTAGAGCAGGTGGGAGAATGCTAAATAGTTTAATTAGAAGATTTAATCAAATTTTCTATAGTTATCGGGTTAGAAGAAAAGCTGCAGTTGCTAAAGGAAGAGTGTACACGGGTGGAAAAACATTTGTTACTTCGAATACCTATCTTTCTGAGAATGTTTCTTTTAATGGCATGTCAATGTTTGGAGAAGGTAGAATTTCGATAGGAAGAAATTTCCATTCTGGTATGAATTGCCAAATTATAACGTCATTTCATGACTATGATACAGGAACTAAGATACCATACGACAACAAGTACATACATAAAGACGTAATTATTGATGATAATGTGTGGATTGGGAATAATGTTATTATCCTCGGCGGATCTCATATCGGAGAAGGAGCAGTTATTCAAGCAGGGAGTACAGTTGTAGGGAAAATACCTCCAGGAGCAATCGCAGGTGGTCATCCAGCAAGAGTATTTAAATTTAGGAATATGGAGCATTATGAAGAATTAAAGAGACTAGAACAATTTTTATTAGGAGCTATATATGAATATTATAAGATACTTTAAAAAGAAATGGATTTCGATATGCATTAAATGTCCTCTATCAATATAAAATTCAAAAAGATTTTAGATTCAATTGTTGTTAGATTTACTAAGTTTAAAAAGTTACAAAAATATTATTGTCATTGAATGTCACACAGACTTTGATAATAATGGAGGAGCTTTTTATGATTATTTGATAAGAAATAATTATAATAAGAAATATAAAATTATTTTATTATTAAAAAAATCGACTAGTACGTACTCTTCCTGAGAATGTAGATTATTTTTATTTGAAAAAAACCTAGTTTGAGAAAAGGCATATTTGTTATCATTAAGTAAATTTTTTTCTTTTCGATAATGATATACTTCGTAAATATAGAAAAAGATCAAAAAAATACTTTTATTTAACACATGGATGCTTTCCTCTAAAAAAATACAATAGGTAAAATATTAGTTCCAGAATATGTTGATTATGTTCTATCACCATCTGAAAATGTAGATAATATTATAGTTAAGCAGTTTGGCTTAAGATCTAAAGAGCAATGTCTTCATACTGGATTTCCGTGTCATGATATCTTTTATTCAAAAACCAGAACCTCTAGAATTTTTTTATCTGATTATGATAAAAAAATTATCTGGGCACCAACTTTTTAGAAAAGGGTGGTGGCTATAATAGAAATGATAGTACAGCTAGCTATCCTTTAGGTATTCCGTTACTTGAAACACTAGATGAACTTGCAAACCCTAAACACATATCTAAGCCAACGGGGTATTGTCCTGATTGTAAAGTTACATCCAATGCAAGATATTTCAGATTTGGAGTTGAAACAATTTAGTCATATTAAGTTTCTGACAAATCAAGATTTGAATCGTAAAAATACAAATCTGTATCAATTACTGATGAATTCAGATGCTTTACTCAGTGACTATTCTGCAATCTCGTATGATTATTTACACCTTGATAAACCAATAGGGTATGTTTTTCGGATCTAAATGATTATAAGTTGGGGCTTTCAGTTGATAATGTAGATGATTACATAGCAGGTGATAAGATACTGTCTTTTAACAACTTGCTGCACTTTATTGATAACATTTATCTAGAAATTGATAAAAAAATAAAGAAAAAAACGCAAGGAATTATTTAATAAAATATTTGAAAAAAACAGGATGGAGAATCGTGTGAAAGATTGGCACAAATTATGGAATTATAAAAAGCCGTTACGAAGAAATGTCTGTCGGGATGAAAGCAGCACTCTGGTATACTGTTGCAAATTTTTATTCAAAAGGGTTTTGTATTTCTTTTCAACTCCGATTCTAACTAGAATTCTTAATGTTAATGATTATGGTACATTAATGCTTTTACCAATCATGGTTTGTATTATTTGCTATTTTTGCGACTTTGAATCTTTCTCAAACAACTTATAATAAAGGGATTGGTAGAATTTGATGATGATAAAGACAATTTCACATTTTCTTTGTTGTTTTTATCTAAGATTATTACGATAATTGTTTGCTTTTTTTGTATTTTTGGTTTTAATCTACTGGTTAAAAGATAGCACAGGATTAACTCCCAGTTTCATGATATTTTTTTATTCAGTGATATTTTTATTTAATTCTAGTATAGAATTTTATTTGGCACGTCAGAGATTTGAATTCAAATATAGAAAAGCAGTTCTAATTTCAATTTCATCAAGTTTTTTTCATTGTTGCTATTAGTACATTTATTTTATTACTGATTAAAAAAATGATTTATTCATAAAAAAATTGTATCAGATGCTATTATACGAATTATATTTGGTTTCTATTGTTTCTATCTCTTATTTTTTTCAAGGAGAAAGCAACTTAAGATAGAAAAATATATATCAGATATGGTTTGAGTTATTCCTTGCCTTTAATACCACATTTTTTTATCGCATTATATTTTGAATCAGTCCGATCGTTTGATGATTAATATGTTTGATGGTAAGGAAAAAAATTGGCTATATATAGTCTAGCTTATTCTGTATCAATGATCATGTTTTTTTGTTTACTAATGCAATTAATCAATCAGTAATGCCCTATACATTTCAAGCCTTGAAAAAAAGGAGTATCAGGGAGTTCGTGAGAATACTAAATGGCTTTTTATAGTAGTTGGGGAATCACAATTTTATCAATTTTGTTTGCTCCAGAACTAATTGTTATTTTGGGTGGTAATAAATATGAGGAATCTATTTGGTTAGTGCCTCCAATTGCCATTTCTGTTTACTTTCTTTTTGTGTATTCAATGTTTAGTAATATCAGTTTTTATTATAAAAATGAATAAGCTGATTTCGTTAGTTTCTATGGGGCAGCTCTTTCAAATATAGTTTTTAAATTATATTTTTATCAATATGTTTGGTTATCAAGCTGCAACTTACACTACATTATTATGCTATATATTGCTAGCATTTTTCTCATTTTTTTCCTATATAGATTCTTATTAAAAAAAGAGGAGATTCATGAGGAACTTTATAATATAAAAATGATCGTGCTCATATCTCTACTATTATTAGTAATACTATTTTTCATACTTGTTATTTACAAGTCAGTATTCATTAGATATGCAACTATTGGCGTTCTTTTATCTGTTTTATTTACAATGAGACAAAAAAATAATGGGAGCAATAAAAAAATTGATATTAATTGATATTAATAATTTAGAATAAAATTAGTAAATATTTGTATACCAAACTATTAAACAATACTTTTGTACTATACTAACTTAAAAAAATGTTGAGAGGAAATATTGATGAAAAAGAGTAATTACTTATGGAACTTTTTGATTTGCTCCATTATGGGCATATTAATTTATTAAAAAGAGCAAAAGCAATTAGGAGACTATTTAATTGTTGTTGTTTCAAGTGATGAGTTCAATTTAGAAGAAAAAGAATAAAAGTGTGCTACTTTAATTATGAACATAGAAAAAAATCTAGTAGAAGCTATAAGATATGTTGATTTAGTAATCCCTGAAACAAGCTGGGAACAGAAAAAAACGGATGTTAAAGAGTACCACATTGATACTTTTTGTAATGGGGGACGATTGGAAAAGGTAAATTTGATTATCTTGAAGAAGAAGGTGTTGAAGTAGTCTATTTACCAAGAACAAAAAGAAATATCAACTACAAAGATAAAAGAAGATTTATCAGAATAGATATAGAAGAAAAATGTAATTTTTGCTTGATTTAATTTCATATCATTGATAATTGATTGTAGAAAGTGCACTAAGTGTATATTTTTGAGTTTTATTAGGTGGCGAAACAAGATAATTTAGAAATTACGGCAAAAACTTCGTCTTCACGATGCAAAATCTTGCTAAAACTCTTAAGACCTTGACGGTTGTAAATGATCAACATGGTCGACCAACCTGGACGCGTACCTTGGCCGAGTTCATGACTTTCCTAGCTGAAAATCGCAAGGAATTTGGTTATTATCATTTGTCAAATGATGCGACGGAAGACACAACTTGGTATGACTTTGCGGTTGAAATTTTGAAGGATACAGATGTCGAAGTCAAGCCAGTAGACTCAAGTCAATTTCCTGCCAAAGCTAAACGTCCACTAAACTCAACAATGAGTCTGGCTAAAGCTAAAGCTACTGGATTTGTCATTCCAACTTGGCAAGATGCCTTGAAAGAATTTTACAAACAAGACCTTAAAAAAAGCCTTACTGGAGGCCAAAATGTATACAGAAAGAGAGAGAAGAGAGATTCTCTTTCTTTTTTATTTACTCACTGATGAAATCATCGGATAATTATAAAATTTCAAGAAAAAGCTTGTTTAAATGTTAGAAAATTTGAGCACGAATGTTTTTGTGTTATAATATTTTGTGAGTAGTTATACCTTGGTGTAGCTATTAAAAATAGAAGTGTGAAACTGGGAAGATAGAGAGGACGCAGTGTAATGACTAGAAATGGTTTTTTTACAGGCTTAGATATCGGAACTAGCTCTATTAAAGTGTTGGTTGCAGAGCTTGTAAATGGTGAAGTAAATGTAATTGGCGTAAGCAATGCCAAAAGTAAAGGTGTCAAAGATGGGATTATCGTTGACATCGAGGCAGCGGCGACTGCTATTAAGTCTGCAATTTCTCAAGCAGAAGAAAAGGCAGGAATTTCAATCAAGTCTGTAAACGTTGGTTTGCCAGCTAATTTGCTACAAGTGGAGCCAACTCAAGGCATGATTCCAGTGACATCAGATACAAAAGAAATTACGGATCAAGATGTTGAAAATGTGGTTAAATCAGCCTTGACTAAAAGTATGACTCCAGACCGTGAAGTTATCACCTTTATTCCAGAGGAATTTGTCGTAGATGGATTCCAAGGAATTCGTGACCCTCGCGGGATGATGGGTGTGCGTTTGGAAATGCGAGGTCTCTTGTACACTGGCCCACGTACGATCCTCCACAATCTTCGTAAAACTGTTGAGCGTGTAGGCGTTCAAGTCGATAACGTGATTATTTCACCTCTTGCAATGGTTCACTCTGTTTTGAATGAAGGTGAACGTGAGTTTGGTGCGACTGTTATCGACATGGGTGGTGGGCAAACGACTGTTGCCACTATTCGCAACCAAGAACTTCAATATACAAATGTCAACCAAGAGGGTGGCGATTATGTCACAAAAGACATTTCAAAAGTTCTCAAGACTTCTAAGAAAATTGCAGAAGGTCTAAAATTGAACTATGGTGAAGCTTATCCACCACTAGCTAGCAAGGAAACTTTCCAAGTTGAAGTGATCGGTGAAGTTGAACCAGTTGAAGTGACTGAAGAATACTTGGCTGAGATTATTTCAGCAAGAATCAAGCACATTTTTGAGCAAATTAAGCAAGACTTGGAAAGACGTCACCTATTAGACTTGCCAGGTGGTATTGTCTTGATTGGTGGAAACGCTCTTCTTCCAGGTGTCGTTGAATTGGCCCAAGAAGTATTTGGAGTACGCGTTAAGTTATTCGTACCAAATCAAGTGGGGATTCGCAATCCTGCCTTTGCCCATGTCATCAGCTTGTCAGAATTCGCTGGTAGTCTTACTGAAGTGAATATTTTGGCACAACGAGCAATTCGAGGTGATGAAAGTTTACGCCACCAACCGATTGACTTTAGAAGTTCAGCTCAACCAGTTGCACCTGTTTCTCCACGACCAGTATTTAATACAGTGACAACTCCTGAGCCCGAAACAACTCAATCTGTTGAACCAGTAGCTCCTCTTCAATCAGAAGAAAAGAGCAAAGGTAAATTAACGGATCGTTTCCGTAGCTTGATTGGAAGCATGTTTGACGAATAAAATAGAGGAATATAAATATGACATTTTCATTTGATACAGCAGCAGCACAAGGTGCAGTAATTAAAGTAATCGGTGTCGGCGGTGGTGGTGGAAATGCCATCAACCGTATGGTTGACGAAGGCGTTTCTGGCGTTGAATTTATTGCAGCCAACACAGATGTACAAGCTTTGAGCAGTACAAAAGCTGAGACAGTTATTCAGCTCGGCCCTAAATTGACTCGCGGACTTGGTGCAGGAGGTCAACCTGAAGTTGGTCGTAAAGCGGCAGAAGAAAGCGAAGAAGTATTGACAGAAGCAATCAGCGGTGCTGACATGGTCTTCATCACTGCTGGTATGGGTGGTGGTTCTGGTACAGGTGCTGCACCAGTTATCGCTCGTATTGCAAAAAGTCTTGGTGCTTTGACAGTCGGTGTTGTTACTCGTCCATTTGGTTTTGAAGGAAGCAAACGTGGACAATTTGCTATCGAAGGGATTAACGAACTTCGTGAGCATGTTGATACACTCTTGATTATCTCAAACAACAACTTGCTAGAAATCGTTGACAAGAAGACTCCACTCCTTGAAGCATTGAGTGAAGCTGACAACGTTCTTCGTCAAGGTGTTCAAGGGATTACAGATTTGATTACAAATCCTGGTTTGATCAACTTGGACTTTGCAGACGTTAAGACTGTTATGGCTAACAAAGGAAATGCCCTCATGGGTATTGGTATCGGTAGCGGTGAAGAACGTGTTGTAGAAGCTGCTCGTAAAGCAATCTACTCACCACTTCTTGAAACAACTATCGATGGAGCTGAGGATGTTATTGTCAACGTAACTGGCGGCTTGGACTTGACTTTGATTGAAGCTGAAGAAGCATCAGAAATTGTGAACCAAGCAGCTGGTCACGGTGTTAACATCTGGCTTGGAACATCTATTGATGAGACAATGAAAGACGAAATCCGCGTGACTGTTGTTGCGACAGGAGTACGTCAGGATAAAGTTGAGAAAGTTGTAACTGCTCAACCACGCCAAGCAACTCGCCGTGAACCTGCTCGAACTAGCCATGCACAAACTTTTGATCGTAATTTTGATATGGCTGATACAGCAGAAATTCCAACTCCAAGTTATCGCCGTCAAGAAGCACCAAAGACATCAGCCTTTGGTGACTGGGACTTGAGACGCGATGCCATTGTTCGTCAAGGAGAACCAGTTGTTTCTCCAGTGGAACGCTTTGAAGTTCCAGCAGCAACAGATGAAGATGAGTTGGAAACACCACCATTCTTTAAAAATCGTTAATGAAGATGAATTTAAAAGAAAATACGAACCTTGTTTTTCAACAGATATCGAATGCAGTTCAGGAAGCCGGTCGTGAAAACGATTCGGTTTCTGTGATTGCGGTGACCAAATATGTAGATGTTGAAACAGCCTCAGCTTTGGTTTCGCAAGGAGTGCAACACATTGGTGAGAACCGTGTTGATAAATTTCTTGACAAGTATCATGCTCTAAGTGATAAGAATCTTACCTGGCATTTGATTGGAACCTTACAGAGACGTAAAGTCAAGGAAGTGATTTCTTATGTGGATTATTTTTCATGCTTTAGATTCCTTAAAAGCTAGCTCAGGAAATTCAAAAACAGAGCGGACCACAAGATTAAGTGCTTTTTGCAAGTAAATATTTCTCAGGAAGAAAGTAAGCACGGTTTTTCGAAAGAAGAATTGTTAGCCCTCTTACCAGAACTTTCAGCATTAGACCAGATTGAGTATGTAGGGTCTGATGACCATGGCTCCATTTGAAGCAACTAGTCAAGAATTACTAGAGATATTTAAAGAAACGCAAGAATTGCAAAAAACCATTCAAGAAAAACATCTCCCCAATATGCCGATGACAGAACTAAGTATGGGTATGAGTCGAGACTTCAAAGAAGCGATTCAATGTGGTTCAACTTTCGTTCGAATCGGTACAGCATTTTTTAAATAGGAAATAACCATGTCACTAAAAGATAAATTTGATAAGTTTATAGATTATTTCACTGAAGATGGAGAAGAGGTGGCACCGAACGTTGCTGAGTTAAAGTCTGAACAAACCTTAACTTCAGTTTCGGCTCCAAAGGAAGAACTTCCACGAGCTCAACAGTTACCACAAACTTCACAAGTGAATTCGAAAGAAAAGAATATTACCCGTCTTCACGCTCGTCAACAAGAATTGGCGATGCAGAGTCACCGAGGTGCAGAAAAGGTAACCATTGCTGTTCGTTATCCTCGCCGCTACGAAGATGCGACTGATATTGTTGATTTGTTAACAGGAAATGAAAGTATTCTAATTGATTTCCAATATATGACTGAAGTACAAGCACGTCGTTGTCTAGATTACTTAGATGGTGCTCGTTATGTGCTGGCTGGTGAATTAAGGAAAGTCGCAAATACTATGTACCTTTTGACACCAGTAGGAGTTGTGGTTAATATTGAAGACATTCGCTTGCCTGATGGTTCTCACGGTGAAGAGTTTGATTTTGATATGAAGAGAAATCGAGTAAAATAATGATTTTTCTAATTCGTTTTATACAGAATGCTGCAACTATCTATTCATGGATACTTGTAGCTTTTGCTCTATTATCTTGGTTTCCCAATGCCTATGATACAGCACTAGGTCGTTTGTTGACTAGCTTAGTCAAACCGATCCTTCAACCCTTGAGACGTCTGCCCCTAAGTATTGGTGGTATTGATTTTTCAGTTTGGGTAGCTGTCATTTTAGTTCATTTACTTGGAAACTATTTGATCCGTTTTCTTTATATACTAGCATGAGAAAAGATATTTATCAGCATTTCTCAGTCGAGGATATTCCTTTCATTGATAAAGGATTGGAGTGGCTTAGGCAGGTTGAAGAGCATTACGCTCCCATCCTAACTCCCTTTATCAATCCCCATCAGGTCTTTATTTTAAAGACATTGGGGAATCATCATGGGATTCAAGTTTTTTCAAGCAATGATTTTGTGCCTAGCGAGTATAGTCGTGTGCTTCTGGCACCAGATTATTTCAAACCGACTTTGATGGATTTTGAAATGGAATTGCTTGAGATTGTTTATTCTAGTAAGTTTGACCAATTGACCCATTCCAAGATTTGGGAACCGTTCTGAATCGTTTGGGAATCGATCGCAAGTTGTTTGGTGATATATTAGTAACGGAGAATAGAGCGCAAATCATTGTGGACCGGAAATTTGTTTCCCTCTTCCAGGATGGAATTCAAAAGGTTGCTAGATTACCTGTAAAACTAGAAGTAAGACCTTTTGAAGAATTATTAGAATCCAAAAATGACTATCAGGAAAGAGAAGTTTTAGTTCCGAGCATGCGCTTGGATGCCTTCTTATCGAATGTTCTGAAATTATCTCGCTCCCAGACAGCCGATTTATTAGAAAGAAAATATGTTCAGATAAATTATCATCTGGTTGAAAAATCTGATTATCAGGTTCAGATAGGTGATTTAGTAAGTGTCAGACGCTTTGGGCGAATGATCTTACTCAAAGAAAATGGCCAGACTAAAAAAGATAAGAAAAAATTGATAGTTCAACTATTATTAAGTAAGTGAGGGGAAAATATGCCAATTACATCGTTAGAAATCAAGGATAAAACCTTTAGTACCAAATTTAGAGGGTTTAATCCTGAAGAAGTTGATGAATTTCTAGATATTGTTGTTCGTGACTATGAAACACTTGTTCGTAGCAATCACGAAAAAGAACAACACATTAAATTTAGAGGAACGTTTGTCTTATTTTGATGAGATTAAGGAGTCATTGAGCCAGTCTGTATTGATTGCTCAAGATACTGCAGAACGTGTCAAACAAGCTGCTAATGAACGCTCTCAAAATATCCTTAAACAGGCTGAACAAGATGCCCAGCGTCTGCTTGATGAGGCTAAGTATAAGGCTAATGAAATCTTGCGTCAAGCTACGGATAATGCTAAGAAGGTTGCCGTAGAGACGGAAGAATTGAAGAATAAGAGCCGTGTCTTCCATCAACGTTTGAAATCTACGATTGAGAGTCAATTAGCTATTGTAGATTCATCCGACTGGGAAGAAATTTTACGTCCGACAGCGACTTATTTACAAACCAGTGACGAAGCTTTTAAAGAAGTTGTTGGAGAAGTTTTGGGTGAAGATGTTTCTACCTATCAGGATGAAGAGCCGATTGACATGACCCGTCAGTTTTCACCTGAAGAAGTAGCAGAGCTCCAAGCCCGCATTGAAGCAGCTAATCGAGAATTGGCTGAATCACAAAAAGAAACAAAGCCAGATACTGCTAGCTCAGTAGTAGAAGAAGTCGTTTCTTCAAACCAAAATTCTCAACCAACACCCTTGACGGAATCTATTGATCTTTTATAAGAAAGAAAATCTGAGAACAAGATCTAATCAAACATATTTTCAGCGAGTAGGAGATGGTGGAAGCCCTACAATCCCTGTTGATCAGATTATCCTCTCAAGCTATCAAGTCTGAAGTTAGTAGGATTTGACGTTCCCCACGTTACGGGAAAAGAGGGAGAAAGACTGAGTCTTTTTCCGAATAAAGGTGGTACCACGATTTTCGTCCTTTTTAGCGAGTCGTGGTTTTTATTTTGTCTATATCATAAAGGAGATATCATGAAACTCAAAGAAACTTTAAATCTAGGGAAAACAGATTTCCCAATGCGTGCAGGACTTCCAACCAAAGAGCCAGTCTGGCAAAAAGAGTGGGAAGAAGCAAAGCTCTACCAACGTCGTCAAGAGTTGAATGAAGGGAAACCTCACTTCACTCTTCATGATGGACCTCCGTACGCTAACGGAAATATCCACGTTGGTCATGCTATGAACAAGATTTCAAAAGATATCATTGTTCGTTCTAAGTCTATGTCAGGATTCTACGCGCCATACATCCCAGGTTGGGATACACACGGACTACCAATCGAGCAAGTTTTGGCAAAACAAGGTGTTAAACGCAAAGAGATGGATTTGGTTGAATACTTGAAACTTTGCCGTGAATACGCTCTTTCTCAAGTAGATAAACAACGCGAAGACTTCAAACGTTTAGGTGTTTCTGGTGACTGGGAAAATCCATATGTAACTTTGACCCCTGACTATGAAGCAGCGCAAATTCGTGTCTTCGGCGAGATGGCTAACAAGGGCTATATCTACCGTGGTGCCAAGCCAGTTTACTGGTCATGGTCATCTGAGTCAGCTCTTGCTGAAGCAGAAATTGAATACCATGACTTGGTTTCAACATCACTGTACTATGCCAATAAGATCAAGGATGGCAAAGGTGTCCTAGACACTGATACTTACATCGTTGTTTGGACAACAACTCCATTTACTATCACTGCTTCTCGTGGTTTGACTGTTGGTGCGGATATTGATTACGTTTTGGTTCAACCTGCTGGTGAAACTCGTAAGTTTGTGGTTGCTGCTGAATTGTTGAACAGCTTGTCTGAGAAATTTGGCTGGACTGATGTTCAAGTTTTGGCTACTTACCGTGGTCAAGAATTGAACCATATCGTGACAGAACACCCATGGGATACTGCAGTAGATGAACTCGTTATCCTTGGTGACCACGTTACAACTGACTCTGGTACAGGTATCGTCCATACAGCTCCTGGTTTTGGTGAGGACGACTACAATGTTGGTGTGGCTAATGGTCTTGAAGTTGCTGTGACAGTTAACGAACGCGGAATCATGATGGCTAATGCTGGCGCTGAGTTCGAAGGTCAATTCTATGATAAGGTTGTTCCAACGGTTATTGAAAAATTAGGCAATCTCCTTCTTGCTCAAGAAGAAATCTCTCACTCATACCCATTTGACTGGCGTACGAAAAAACCAATCATCTGGCGTGCAGTGCCACAATGGTTTGCTTCTGTATCAAAATTCCGTCAAGAAATCTTGGATGAAATTGAAAAAGTGAAATTCCACTCAGAATGGGGGAAAGTCCGTCTTTACAACATGATTCGTGACCGTGGTGACTGGGTAATCTCACGTCAACGTGCTTGGGGTGTTCCACTTCCGATCTTCTATGCTGAAGACGGCACACCAATCATGACAGCTGAAACGATTGAGCATGTAGCTCAACTCTTTGAAGAGCATGGTTCCATCGTCTGGTGGGAACGTGATGCTAAAGACCTCTTGCCAGAAGGATTTATCCATCCAGGTTCACCAAATGGTGAGTTCAAAAAAGAAACAGATATCATGGACGTCTGGTTCGACTCAGGTTCATCATGGAATGGGGTCGTGGTTAACCGACCAGAACTAAAATACCCAGCTGACCTCTACCTTGAAGGTTCTGACCAATACCGTGGTTGGTTCAACTCATCACTCATCACATCTGTGGCGAACCATGGCGTAGCACCTTACAAGCAAATCTTGTCTCAAGGTTTCACATTAGATGGTAAAGGTGAGAAGATGTCTAAATCTCTTGGAAATACCATTGCTCCAAGCGATGTTGAAAAACAATTCGGTGCGGAAATCTTGCGTCTCTGGGTAACAAGTGTTGACTCAAGCAACGATGTGCGTATCTCAATGGATATCTTGAGCCAAGTTTCTGAAACTTACCGTAAGATCCGTAACACTCTTCGTTTCTTGATTGCTAACACATCTGACTTTAATCCAGCTGAGGATGCAGTAGCTTACGAAGAACTTCGTTCAGTGGACAAGTACATGACCATTCGCTTTAACCAACTTGTTAAGACAATTCGTGATGCTTATGCTGACTTTGAATTCTTGACAATCTATAAATCACTAGTGAACTTTATCAACGTTGACTTGTCAGCCTTCTACCTTGATTTTGCCAAAGATGTTGTCTACATCGAAGGTGCAAAATCACTTGAACGCCGTCAAATGCAAACAGTCTTCTATGATATTTTGGTGAAAATCACTAAACTCTTGACTCCAATTCTTCCCCACACTGCTGAAGAAATCTGGTCATATCTTGAGTTTGAGGCAGAAGACTTCGTCCAATTATCAGAATTACCAGAAGCTCAGACTTTTGCCAACCAAGAAGAAATATTAGATACCTGGTCAGCCTTCATGGACTTCCGTGGACAAGCTCAAAAAGCCTTGGAAGAAGCGCGTAATGAAAAAGTGATTGGCAAATCACTTGAAGCTCACTTGACAGTTTATCCAAATGAAGTGGTTAAAACTCTTCTTGGAGCTCTTGATAGCAATGTTGCTCAACTCTTGATCGTCTCAGAATTGACTATCGCAGAAGGTGCAGCTCCAGAAGGTGCAGTAGCCTTTGAAGATGTAGCTTTCACTGTAGAACGTGCAGCTGGTGAAGTGTGTGACCGTTGCCGTCGTATCGACCCGACAACAGCAGAACGTCATTACAATGCAACTATCTGTGACCACTGCGCAAGCATCGTTGAAGAAAACTTTGCGGACGCAGTAGCAGAAGGATTTGAAGCTAAATAATTTTATATACTGGAGTCTGAGACAAAATAGTTCTCAGCCACAAAAAGCTAGAGATTCCCAATTGTGGAACTCTAGCTTTTTAATTTTGAGTCGTTCTCTTATTGTATAGCCAATTGAATCAAAAACAGTACATAACGTGTATAATCTTCTTATGGTATATTCAATAGATTTTCGTAAAAAAGTTCTCGCTTATTGTGAGCGAGCAGGTAGTATAACAGATGCATCACACGTTTTCCAAAATACCATTTATGGCTGGTTAAAACTAAAAGAGAAAACAGGAGAGCTAAACCATCAAGTAAAAGGAACAAAACCAAAAAAAGTTGATAGAGATAGACTTAAAACCTATCTTGCTGACAATCCAGATGCTTATTTGACTGAAATAGCTTCTGAATTTGACTGTCATCCAACTACCATTCACTATGCTCTTAAAGCTATGGGGTTCACTCGAAAAAAAAGAACCACACCTACTATGAACAAGACCCAGAAAAAGTAGCTTTATTTCTTAAACATTTTAATAGTTCAAAGCACCTGTTTATCCTGTTTATATTGATGAAACAGGATTCGATACTTATTTTTATCGAGAATATGGTCGCTCTTTAAAAGGTCAGTTAATAAGAGGTAAAGTATCTGGAAGAAGATATCAGAGAATCTCACTGGTTGCTGGGCTAATAAATGGCGAGTTAATCGCTCCAATGACTTACGAAGAGACGATGACGAGCGACTTTTTTGAAGCTTGGTTTCAGAAGTTTCTCTTACCAACATTAAACACACCATCGGTTATTAGTATGGATAATGCAAGATTCCATAGAATGGGTAAGATAGAGCTCTTATGTGAAGAGTTTGGGCATAAACTTTTACCACTTCCTCCCTACTCACCTGAGTACAATCCTATTGAGAAAACATGGGCTCATATCAAAAAGCACCTCAAAAAGGTATTACCAAGTTGCAATACTTTTTACGAGTCTCTGTCGTCTTATTCTTATTTCAATTGACTATATATATTTGTAAACTAAGCAAACAAAAAAGAGGTTGGGACAAAAAATCCCGACCTAACTTTTTATTAGCAATCAAACTTTGACGCGGTAGCTGATTGAACTTTTTGTTCGTCTTTTAGACTCCAAAAAGCTCCTAATCATCCTTGCGGGGCTGGGACTACGAAATCGAGACTTTGTCTATCGATTTCTGTCCCATCGCCTTTTTAAAATATAATGGAGCCGGTGGGAGTCGAACCCACGTCCAAACACCTGCTAACATATTTGTCTACAACCATAGGTTATGTATTGATTTAACAGCCTCTCGACACATAACTCAAGCCTAGAAACTGCGAGTCTATAAATCTCTTATCAAACTGCTAGACAAAGCTTGATCGTATCTCGCTAATAATAAGACCTGTCATTGAACACGAGCGATCCAAATCGGGTCACGCCTGCTGATTTTTAGGCAGCTAAAGCGTAAGAAGTGTTATTTTTTGCAGTTATATTTAACTGAGCGTTTACGTCGCCACACGAGTCGCAAAATATGCCTCATAATGCCTGTCGAATCCGTAACGACCCCAAAAGACAATACAATTATTATACCTTATCTGAGGGGAAATTGCAAAAATCAAGTAAAAGAAGGAATGACACTTTGGTATGTATATGTTTTATAAGTGGCTGTTTAGAGCGATGAAGAGTCATCAAATTAGTTAGAAAATCAAGAGAAAAACTGGAAATCATGTTATAATGAAAAGATAGAATCGTAAGAAAGAGTGGATGATTTTTTTGATAATTCCTACTTATAATTGGCAATTTGCTCCGCAAGTTGAGGATGCGGATTTTACAAAGATAGCTAAGAAAGCTGGTTTGGGACCTGAAGTAGCTCGTTTGTTATTTGAACGAGGCATCAAGGATGAGACTAGTCTGAAAAAATTTTTAGAACCTTCTTTGGAGGATTTGCATGATCCCTACCTTTTACATGATATGGAAAGGCAGTGGAGCGGATTCGCCATGCTATTGAGCAAGGGGAGTTGATTCTCATTTACGGGGACTACGATGCGGATGGGATGACTTCGGCTTCCATTGTCAAGGAAAGCTTAGAGCAGATAGGTGCTGAGTGCATGGTCTATCTTCCCAATCGCTTTACAGATGGTTATGGTCCAAATGCCAGTGTCTACAAATATTTCATTGAACAACAGGGCGTGTCCTTGATTGTGACGGTGGACAATGGTGTGGCGGGGCATGAAGCCATTGATTTGGCTCAGTCTATGGGAGTGGACGTTATTGTGACCGACCACCATTCTATGCCTGAAGTTTTACCAGATGCCTATGCTATTATTCATCCTGAACATCCAGGGGCGGACTATCCTTTCAAACATCTAGCGGGTTGTGGAGTTGCTTTTAAGCTAGCTTGTGCCCTTTTGGAAGAAGTGCAGGTTGAGTTGTTAGACTTGGTTGCTATCGGTACAATTGCCGATATGGTTAGCTTGACGGACGAAATCGCATCATGGTCCAATATGGTCTTGAGGTCTTGCGCAATACCCAACGAATGGGACTGCAAGAAATGTTTGAAATCGCTGGGATTTCGAGTAGCGATTTGACAGAAGAGACTGTTGGTTTTCAGTTAGCACCTCGTTTAAATGCCCTTGGACGCTTGGATGATCCTAATCCAGCTATTGATTTGTTGACTGGATTTGACGATGAGGAAGTGCATGAAATCGCCCTTTTGATTCATCAAAAGAATGAAGAACGTAAGGAAATTGTTCAGTCGATTTACGATGAAGCTAAAGACATGGTGGATCCTGAGAGAAGTGTCCAAGTTTTGGCGAAGGAAGGCTGGAATCCGGGAGTTCTTGGAATTGTAGCTGGGCGCTTACTTGAAGAACTGGGTCAGACAGTCATTGTCTTGAATATCGAAGATGGACGCGCCAAGGGTAGTGCTCGAAGCATTGAAGCAGTCGATATCTTTGAAGCCTTGGACCCGCATCGAGAACTGTTTATCGCCTTTGGTGGTCACGCGGGCGCTGCAGGTATGACCCTTGAAGCGGATAGGTTGGAAGTCTTATCTGATCTTTTGGAAGCCTATATCCGAGAAAAAGGCGCAGATGCCCAAGGTAAAAACAATCTATTTTTAGATGAAGAACTGGATTTAGAGACCTTGAGTCTGGAGACGGTGAAAAGTTTTGAACGTCTAGCTCCTTTTGGGATGGATAACCAAAAACCTGTCTTCTATATTCGAGATTTTCAAGTTGAAAATGCTCGCGTTATGGGGGCTGGTAATGCTCATCTCAAGCTGAAAATTTCCAAAGGTGAGGCTAGTTTTGAGGTGGTCGCTTTGGTCAAGGTAAATGGGCGACTGAGTTCTCGCAAACCAAGCAATTGGAACTGGCGGTGACTCTCTCTGTCAATCAATGGAATGGACAAACAAGCTTGCAGTTGATGATGGTTGACGCCCGTGTAGAAGGTGTCCAGCTCTTTAACATTCGTGGCAAGAATGCCCTGTTACCAGAAGGGGTAGCTGTTTTGGATTTTACGCAAGAGTTACCTGATGTGACCTCTTGTTCAGCTATTGTCGTGAAGAATATCCCTGAGGATATATCCCTCCTTAAGAAAATCTGTCAGGAGCAGGAATTTTCAGCTCTTTACTTTAAAAATGATATAGCCAAGGCTTACTATTTGACGGGATATGGAACGAGAGAGCAGTTTGCAAAATTGTATAAAACCATCTATCAGTTCCCAGAGTTTGACATTCGCTATAAACTCAAGGATTTGGCGGCCTATCTCAAGATTGAGCAAATTCTATTAGTTAAAATGATTCAGATATTTGAAGAGCTTGGCTTTGTAACCATTGAAAATGGAGTCATGAGAGTGAATAAAGAGGCTGAAAAGCGTGATATAGCTGAGAGTCAGATTTATCAAAAGCTGAAACAAACTGTTAAAGATCAAGAGATTATGGCTCTTGGAACAGTCCAGGAAATCTATGATTTCTTAATGGAAAAAAGTGAATAGAGATCGAAAGAGTTGGCTTGCTGACTCTTTTTGTTTGGTATCAAGTAAAAGCAAAATGGAAAAAGGAATTCTTGGTAGATTATAAACACTGACAGGGAGAAGAGGGTGAAGTGACTTTATCTTTGCTAAAGGGATACTTTTGGATATGTATGATTTTTGTAATAAGAGATAAAGTTGCTTGCTAGGATGATTTTCTATTAGAAGGTAATGTGTAAAAATGTGTGATATAAAGGTTGATGGGGGAAAGATGTTGGGAGCAAATAGAAGCTACTGTGACCGAGAAGTACTTGTTAATCTTGTCGAAGTAGTTGAAGATTCGAGGTAATCTGATGGTTTAGTTGGGGTTTAGCCATCTTGTAATTATAAGATAAAAAAACAGATGGTTGAAGTCAGATTATCTGTGAGATTCATTTTGAAAATTAGTAAAAAAATGGTATAATGAATGGAAAAGATTCGGCTGAAAGTGAATTAGACTTTCAGAAAAAGAGAGCATTTAAAGCTCTACAAACAGTTGAAGTGACTATTCGGAGGAAAAAAATGAATACTATTAAATTAACAACACTTGGAGGTGTACGTGAAAATGGTAAAAACATGTACATCGCAGAAATTAATGACTCGATTTTTGTATTGGACGCAGGTTTGAAATATCCTGAAAATGAACAGTTGGGTGTCGATGTTGTTATTCCAAATATGAACTATTTGTTTGAAAATATCGACCGTATTGCTGGAGTTTTCTTAACACACGGGCATGCGGATGCGATTGGGGCCCTTCCTTATCTCTTGGCAGAAGCTAAGGTTCCTGTATTTGGCTCAGAGTTGACCATCGAACTGGCTAAACTCTTTGTTAAGGGAAATGACAGCGTCAAGAAATTTGATGATTTCCATGTGATTGATGAAAATACAGAGATTGATTTTGGTGGAACGATAGTGTCCTTTTTCCGTACAACCCACTCTATTCCAGAAAGTTTGGGTGTGGTTTTGAAAACATCTGAAGGAAATATCGTCTATACAGGGGATTTCAAGTTTGACCAAACAGCTAGTGAATCATATGCCACTGACTTTGGACGTTTAGCCGAAATTGGTCGTGAAGGAGTCCTGGCTCTTCTAAGTGATTCTGCGAATGCAGATAGCAATATCCAAGTAGCTAGTGAAAATGAAGTTGGTGTAGAAATCACGCAAACCATCTCTGACTGGGATGGACGTATCATTGTTGCTGCAGTTGCAAGTAACCTTTCTCGTATCCAGCAGGTTTTTGATGCAGCCGCGGAGACAGGACGCCGTGTTGTTTTGACAGGATTTGATATTGAAAATATCGTCCGTACAGCTATTCGTCTGAAAAAATTGTCTTTAGCAAGTGAAAATCTTTTGATTAAGCCAAAAGATATGTCTCGTTTTGAAGATCACGAATTAATTATCCTTGAAACTGGACGTATGGGTGAACCAATTAACGGCCTACGCAAGATGTCTATCGGTCGTCACCGTTATGTTGAAATCAAAGAAGGTGACCTAGTTTATATCGTTACAACACCATCAATCGCCAAGGAAGCGGTTATGGCACGTGTAGAAAATATGGTCTACCAAGCAGGTGGAGTTGTCAAGCCAATTACTCATAGCTTGCGTGTGTCAGGACATGGGAATGCGCGTGATTTGCAATTGATGATCAATCTCTTGCAACCTCAGTATCTCTTCCCGATCCAAGGAGAATACCGTGAGTTGGATGCCCATGCTAAGGCCGCTATGGCAGTTGGTATGCTACCAGAACGTATTTTTATCCCTAAAAAAGGGACTACTATGTCTTATGAGCATGGGGACTTTATTCCATCTGGTGCAGTTACAGCAGGCGATGTTTTGATTGACGGGAATGCTATTGGAGATGTTGGGAATGTCGTTCTTCGTGACCGTAAGGTCTTGTCAGAAGATGGGATTTTCATCGTGGCTATTACTGTTAACCGTCGTGAGAAAAAAATCATTGCTAAAGCTCGAGTGCACACGCGTGGATTTGTCTATCTCAAGAAGAGCCGTGATATCTTGCGTGAAAGTACAGAGCTAGTCAATCAAACAGTAGAAGATTATCTCCAAGGTGAAGAGTTTGATTGGGCAGAGCTCAAAGGTAAGGTACGTGATCATTTGGCCAAGTTCCTCTTTGACCAAACCAAGCGTCGCCCAGCTATCTTACCAGTAGTCATGGAAGCAAATAGGATCAAATAGCAAGAGAAAGTCGAGTTTCGGCTTTTTCTTATCTTAAATGAATAAGGAGCAAGTTATGGCAGTAATGAAGATTGAGTATTACTCAGAAGTTTTAGATATGGAGTGGGGAGTGAATGTTCTCTACCCTGATGCGTCTCGGGTTGAGGAGCCAGATTCTACGGATATTCCTGTTCTTTATCTCCTTCATGGGATGTCAGGAAATCACAACAGTTGGCTCAAACGGACCAATGTAGAGCGCTTGGTGCGAGGGACCAATCTGATTGTTGTCATGCCTAATACAAGTAATGGTTGGTATACAGATACTCAGTATGGCTATAACTACTATACAGCTCTAGCAGAAGAACTGCCTAAAGTGCTCAAACGTTTCTTCCCTAATATGTCTAGCAAGCGTGAAAAAACTTTATCGCTGGCCTTTCAATGGGAGGCTACGGTTCCTTCAAGTTGGCTTTGTCAACCAATCGTTTCTCACACGCAGCTAGTTTTTCTGGTGCTCTTAGTTTCGAAGAGTTTTCTCCAGAGAGTCAAAATCTTGGAACGCTTGCTTACTGGCGAGGAGTTTTTGGCAAGCTTGATAACTGGGAAACTAGTCCTTATTCACTTGAAACCCTTGCTAAAAAGTCAGACAAGAAGACCAAGCTCTGGGTTTGGTGTGGCGAGCAAGATTTTTTGTATGCTGCCAATAACCTAGCGGTGAAGAACCTCAAAAGGCTTGGTTTTGATGTGACCTATAGCCATAGTGCAGGAACTCATGAATGGTATTATTGGGAAAAACAATTGGAACGGTTTTTGGCTACACTGCCGATTGATTTTGTTTTGGAAGAGAGATTGAGCTAGTTTTTTTATCGATAAAATAATATAGACTATTTCTCTAATGTTAAAAAAATGAAAATGAGAGTTTATTTTCACTAGACTTTTTAATTGAAAGTAGTAAAATAGTAATGAGATACTAGGTGAAAGAGAGTGAGATATGTATCGTTATCAAATTGGTATTTCTTCGTTAGAGCATGATCGATTTATCGAACAACATGAGTTGGTCAATATATTACAAAGCAGTGCCTGGGAAAAAGTGAAATCTGATTGGAATCATGAGAGACTTGGTGTTTATGAAGGGAAAACATTACTGGCTGTGGCTAGTATTCTCATTAAGTCTCTGCCTTTGGGGTATAAAATGTTTTATATTCCAAGAGGTCCCATATTGGATTATAGGGATACAGAACTTTTAAAGTTTGTCCTGCAGTCTATTAAGTCTTATGCTCGCAGTAAGAGAGCGGTTTTTGTGACTTTTGACCCAAGTATTTGCCTATCTCAAAGTTTAATCAATCAGGAAAAGACAGAATATCCTGAAAATTTGGCTATTATTGATAGTTTGCAACAAATGGGAGTAAGGTGGTCAGGAAAAACGGAGGAAATGGGAGACACTATTCAACCTCGTATTCAGGCGAAAATATACAAGGAAAATTTTGAAGAAGATAAACTTTCTAAGTCAACAAAACAGGCTATTCGAACAGCGCAAAATAAGGGAGTAGAGATCCAATTTGGTGGAACTGAATTATTAGCGCCTTTTTCCTTTTTGATGAAAAAAACCGAGAAGCGAAAAGAGATTCATTTGAGGAATGAAGATTATTATAAAAAATTGTTAGATAATTTTAAGGACAAGGCCTATATCACGTTGGCAACCTTGGATGTCTCTAAACGTTCGCAAGAATTAGAAGAACAGTTAGCGAAAAATAGAGCCTTGGAAGAGACGTTTACTGAGTCGACTCGCACTTCAAAAGTAGAAGCGCAGAAGAAGGAAAAAGAACGTTTGTTAGAGGAATTGACTTTCTTGCAGGAATATATAGATGCAGGTCAAGCAAGAGTTCCTTTAGCAGCTACCTTGACTTTAGAATTCGGACAAACTTCTGTCAATCTATATGCTGGTATGGATGATGTTTTTAAACGTTATAATGCACCAATTTTAACTTGGTATGAAACAGCTCGCTATGCCTTTGAGCGAGGTATGGTGTGGCAAAATTTAGGTGGTGTTGAAAACTCTCTCAATGGTGGACTTTATCATTTTAAGGAGAAATTTAATCCAACGATTGAAGAATACTTGGGTGAATTTACAATGCCCACTCATCCTCTCTATCCTCTGTTAAGACTTGCTCTTGATTTCCGTAAAACATTAAGAAAAAAACATAGAAAGTAAGTACATGGCACTAATTACACTCACGAAAGAAGAGTTTCGTACTTACTTCTAATCAGGTTTCTTCTCGTTCCTTTATGCAATCTGTCCAGATGGGTGATTTGATAGAAAAAAGAGGAGCTCAAATTGTTTATCTTGCTTTAAAACAAGAAGGAGAAATTCAAGTTGCAGCTCTGGTTTATAGCTTGCCTATGCTAGGTGGTCTGCATATGGAGCTCAATTCGGGGCCGTTTTATACCCAACAAGATGCCCTTCCAGTTTTTTATGCGGAGTTAAAAGAATATGCCAAGCAAAATGGTGTATTAGAGTTGCTTGTAAAACCCTATGAGACCTGTCAAGCTTTTGACAGTGATGGGAAGCCAATAGATGAAGAAGAAAAAGTATTATCCAAGATTTGTGTAATTTAGGCTACCAATTTGATGGTTTGCCAACCGGTTATCCTAATGGCGAAGTTTTTTGGCATTTTATCAAAGATTTGGAGGGTTACGATGAGAAATCTTTGCTGAAATCCTTTAATAAAAACAGTATTCGAAATATTCAATCAGCATATGATTTTAATCTGATTGTAAGAAATATAGAACGAGATGAAATTTCGAAATTCAAACAAATTATTGAAGAAACAGGGAAAAGACAAGGGTTTAAGGATAAGAATTTAGATTATTACTGTAAATTGTATGATGCTTTTGAGGACAAGGCGGCTTTTCTAATTGCTGAAGTGAATCCTAAAAAATCAATCGAAGCTCTCGATGTGAAGCAGGCTGGTCTTGATGAAAGATCAAAGCAATTTAAACAGCAATATCAAGCTTTACAAAAGAAAAAAGATCTTTTGAGGAACTTGGATAGTGAATCTGACAACATTGCTTTAGCTTGTGCTTTAATCATTTACACAAATACGTAAGTAGCATATTTGTTTGGAGGCTCATTTACAGAGTATCAGAAGTTTTCTGCTCCGTTTTTGCTTCAATATCATGCAATGAAGCAGGCTCTGGAAAGAAAAATTGGCAAATACAACTTTCTGGGTATTCAAGGGATTTTTGATGGAAGTAATGGCGTATTACGATTTAAGCAGAACTTTAATGGTTATATTGTGAGAAAGGCAGGAACTTTCCGATATTATCCAAATCCAATCAAGTTTAAGTGTTTACAATTTTTGAAAAAAATAATCGGAAGATAAGTGAACAAAGTGGTTTTAGTTTTCTTTCAGCTTACTAGAGTAAAATAAGGAATCTATCTTTAGAATGGGAATCCATGGTTTAAAGGTGGATTCTTATTTTTTTAGAAAGGCGGGAAATCATGTTCTGGATTATACGTGTTCTATGTCGATTGTTACTAGGAATTTGGCGCATGTTCTGGCGCCTTGTGTGGGCTCTTGTAGTCTTAATTCTCATTGCTTTAGGGATTCTCTGGTATGTGACGGGAGATTTATCTGGTGTCTTCAATCAAGCGGGGCAACTTGTTCAAGTTGGTCAAGCAGGTTGGCATCAATGGCAAGAAACTGGTAAGTTGCAAGGCTTGTCTCAGACTGATCATCATCAAGATTCAGGAGTAAAATGGCCCCAAGCGCAGGCGACAATTTATATTGATCCTCAAATGGATGCAACCTTTCAAAAGGCTTACGTTGAGGCTATTACCAATTGGAATCAGACTGGTGCTTTTAATTTTGTAGTTGTGACAGAACCTGACCAAGCAACTATTTTTGCGACTGAAATGAATGATGGTTCCACATCTGTTGCCGGTGAGGCGGAGAGTCAGACAAATCTCCTTACCAAACAATTCACTTCAGTGACCGTTCGTTTGAATCATTATTATTTATCTAATCCAAACTATGGCTATACCTATGATCGCATCTTGCATACGGCAGAGCATGAGTTAGGACATGCCATTGGTTTGGAGCATACTAATGAAGTGTCAGTCATGCAACCAGCAGGTTCTTATTATGGTATTCAGGCTCAAGATGTTCAAGCAGTTCAAGAACTTTATGAGTCTAGAGAATAAGTGATTTTCAAACGAAATAGAGCTCCCTGATGTAAGCAATGAGGGGAGCTTTTTGCTATAATGGAACTATGAATAACTTGATTAAATCAAAACTGGAGCTCTTGCCGACCAGCCCTGGTTGTTACATTCACAAGGATAAAAACGGCACGATTATCTATGTAGGAAAGGCTAAAAATTTACGTAATCGTGTACGGTCTTATTTCCGTGGAAGTCATGATACCAAGACAGAAGCCTTGGTGTCTGAGATTGTAGATTTTGAGTTTATTGTTACGGAGTCCAATATTGAGGCGCTTCTTTTAGAAATTAACCTGATCAAGGAAAACAAGCCTAAATACAATATTATGCTCAAGGATGACAAGTCTTATCCTTTTATTAAAATTACAAATGAGCGTTATCCGCGCCTGATCATCACGCGTCAGGTTAAAAAGGATGAGGGACTTTACTTTGGTCCCTATCCGGATGTGGGTGCGGCCAATGAAATCAAACGGCTATTGGATCGGATTTTCCCATTTCGCAAGTGTACCAATCCACCATCAAAGGTTTGTTTTTATTACCATATAGGGCAGTGCATGGCTCACACTATCTGTAAGAAAGACGAGGCTTTTTTCAAGTCTATGGCCCAAGAAGTCTCTGATTTTCTAAAGGGTCAGGATGACAAAATCATCGATGACCTCAAAAGCAAGATGAACTTGGCGGTCCAGAGTATGGAATTTGAACGCGCGGCGGAATATCGAGATCTAATTCAGGCTATTGGAACTTTGCGAACTAAGCAACGAGTGATGGCTAAGGATCTCCAAAACCGGGATGTCTTTGGCTACTATGTAGATAAGGGTTGGATGTGCGTCCAGGTCTTCTTTGTCCGCCAGGGCAAGTTGATTGAACGCGATGTCAATCTCTTTCCTTACTACAATGATCCAGATGAGGATTTCTTGACCTATGTGGGACAATTTTATCAGGAAAAATCTCACTTAGTTCCCAATGAGATTTTGATTCCTCAGGATATTGATGAAGAGGCAGTCAAAGCCTTGGTGGATACCAAAATTCTCAAGCCCCAACGTGGGGAGAAAAAACAACTGGTCAATCTGGCTATCAAAAATGCGCGTGTAAGCTTGGAGCAGAAGTTTAATCTGTTAGAGAAATCAGTTGAAAAGACTCAAGGAGCTATTGAAAATCTTGGACGACTTCTACAAATTCCGACACCTGTCCGCATCGAGTCCTTTGACAACTCCAATATCATGGGGACTAGTCCAGTTTCTGCCATGGTTGTTTTTGTCAATGGGAAACCGAGCAAGAAGGATTACCGCAAGTACAAGATAAACAGTTGTGGGGCCTGATGACTATGCAAGTATGCGAGAGGTTATCCGCAGACGCTATGGTCGAGTTCAACGTGATGGCTTGACACCGCCAGATTTGATTGTCATTGATGGGGGACAAGGTCAGGTTAATATCGCTAAGCAAGTTATCCAAGAAGAGTTGGGGTTAGATATTCCCATTGCAGGTCTGCAAAAAAATGACAAGCACCAAACTCATGAATTGCTCTTTGGAGATCCGCTTGATGTGGTAGAGTTATCTCGCAATTCTCAAGAATTTTTCCTCCTGCAACGCATTCAGGATGAAGTTCACCGTTTTGCCATTACCTTCCACCGTCAACTGCGCTCTAAAAACTCTTTCTCTTCTCAATTGGATGGAATTGAAGGCTTGGGTCCAAAACGCAAGCAGAATTTAATGAAATATTTTAAATCTCTGACAAAAATCAAGGAAGCCAGCGTGGATGAGATTGTCGCCGTTGGTATACCAAGAGCAGTAGCAGAGGCTGTTCACCAACACTTGAATCCTCAAGAGCGTGTAGAACTAGCTCAGGTAGCAGAGTCGCCTGCTGAATACAAGTGATAAAGTAGTAAGGAAAGGTTTTTGCTTTAGCGAGTGCAAGCTAGTCAGAATTGTGGTAAAATAGATAAGATATGACTAAAGAATTTCATCATGTAACGGTCATGCTCCATGAAACCATTGATATGCTTGATGTAAAACCTGATGGTGTTTACGTTGATGCGACCTTGGGTGGAGCAGGCCATAGCGAGTATTTATTAAGTAAATTAAGTGAAAAGGGGCATCTCTATGCCTTTGATCAGGACCAGAATGCCATTGACAATGCCCAAAAACGTCTGGCGCCTTATATCGAAAAAGGAATGGTTACCTTTATCAAAGACAACTTCCGTCATTTGCAAGCCCGTTTACAAGAAGCGGGTGTAGAAGAAATTGATGGCATTTGTTATGACTTAGTGTTTCAAGCCCTCAGTTGGATCAACGTGAACGTGGTTTTTCTTATAAAAAGGATGCACCACTGGATATGCGGATGAATCAGGAAGCTAGTTTGACAGCTTATGAGGTTGTCAATCATTATGACTATCATGACTTGGTGCGAATCTTTTTCAAATATGGAGAAGACAAGTTCTCCAAGCAAATTGCTCGGAAGATTGAACAGGCGCGTGAGTTGAAGCCGATTGAGACAACAACAGAATTGGCCGAGATTATCAAGTCTGCTAAGCCTGCCAAGGAGCTCAAGAAAAAAGGTCATCCTGCCAAGCAAATTTTCCAAGCCATCCGTATTGAGGTCAATGATGAATTAGGAGCTGCAGATGAGTCCATCCAACAAGCTATGGAATTACTAGCAGTGGACGGAAGAATCTCAGTCATTACCTTTCATTCGCTGGAAGATCGCTTGACCAAGCAATTGTTCAAGGAGGCTTCAACAGTGGAAGTGCCAAAAGGCTTGCCATTCATCCCAGATGATCTGAAGCCTAAGATGGAATTAGTCTCTCGCAAACCGATTCTACCAAGCAAGGAGGAGTTGGAGGCCAATAATCGTTCCCACTCAGCCAAGCTACGAGTAGCTAGAAAAATTCACAAGTAAGGGGATAAAATGGTAGAAAAAAGAGAAACGACGAGCCAATTACTGCAAGCTCGTATCAAGAGATTTTCACGTGTTGAGAAGGCTTTTTACCTTTCGATTGCCATTACAGCCCTTGTCTTAGCCATCAGTGTTGTTTATATGCAGACCAAGCTCTTGCAAGTCCAGAGTGAACTAACGACTGTTAATGCTCAGATTGAAGAAAAGAAGACAGAGCTGGATGATGCTAAGCAAGAAGTCAATGAATTGATCCGTTCAGAGCGTCTGACAGGAATTGCGGATTCGCAAGAACTGCAACTGAATAATGAAAATATCCGATCGGCGGAGTAGTATATGAAAACCTGGAAAGAAAAAATAGTACACTTTGCCATTAAGAATCGCAAATCTCCCCTTGAAAACCGCAGACGAGTTGGGAAGAGCCTTAGTCTCTTAGCCGTCTTTCTCTTTGCTGTTTTTTTGGTTAACTTTGCGGTGATTATTGGTACGGGGAAGAAGTTTGGTGTTGACCTGGTCAAAGAAGCCAGTAAGGTTCACCAAACGACTCTAACAGTTCCTGCTAAGAGGGGAACCATTTATGATCGTAATGGAACGCCGATTGCAGAGGATGCAACATCCTATAATGTTTATGCTGTTATTGATAAGGATTATAAGTCAGCTAATGGAGATGTTCTATATGTAGAAGAATCTCAGTACAATAAGGTAGCCGAGATTTTCCATAAGTACTTGGATATGGAGGAGACCTACGTCAAGGATCAACTCTCTCAACCAAATCTCAAACAGGTTTCCTTTGGTGCTAAAGGAAATGGGATTAGCTACGCTAATATGATGTCCATTAAACAGGATTTGGAAAAGTGCTAAGGTTGAGGGTGTTAATTTTACCACTAGTCCTAATCGAAGTTATCCAAATGGAAAATTTGCTTCATCATTTATTGGTTTAGCCCAGTTACATGAAAATGAAGATGGGACAAAAAGTCTCATTGGAACGTCTGGTCTCGAGAGCTCCTTAAATAGCTTGCTGGCAGGGACAGACGGCATTATTACCTATGAAAAAGATCGTTTGGGTAATATTGTTCCGGTACGGAACAAGTTACCCAACAAACGGTAAATGGGAAAGATGTCTACACGACCTTATCCAGTCCTTTGCAGTCCTTTATGGAAAGTCAAATGGATGCCTTCCAAGAAAAAAACTAAAAAGGCAAGTATATGACTGCGACCTTGGTTAGTGCCAAGACAGGAGAGATTCTCGCTACAACTCAAAGACCAACCTTTGATGCTGATACCAAAGAAGGGATTACAGAGGACTTTGTCTGGCGTGATATCCTTTACCAAAGTAACTATGAACCAGGTTCAACCATGAAGGTGATTACTTTAGCTTCAGCAATTGACAATAATACCTTCCCTGGAGGAGAATATTTCAACAGTAGCGAATTGAAGGTAGCTGATGCGACTATCAGAGACTGGGATGTTAATGATGGCTTATCAGCTGGAAGTATAATGACTTACTTACAAGGGTTTGCTCACTCAAGTAATGTGGGTATGACCTTGCTCCAACAAAAAGATGGGGGATGCTACTTGGTTAGAATACCTTAATCGATTCAAGTTTGGAGTTCCAACTCGTTTTGGAATGCCCGATGAGTATGCGGGACAACTACCTGCAGATAACGTTGTTAATATTGCCATGAGTGCTTTTGGTCAAGGTATCTCTGTTACCCAAACTCAGATGCTTCGTGCTTTCACAGCCATTGCGAATGACGGAGTTATGTTAGAACCTAAGTTTATCAGTGCTCTTTATGATCCAAATGATCAGTCAGTTCGGAAGTCGCAAAAAGAAGTTGTGGGTAATCCTGTTTCTAAAGAAGCGGCTAGTTTGACTCGAGAAAATATGATTTTGGTTGGTACAGATCCTGTTTATGGTACAATGTACAATCAACTTACCGGTAAACCAATCGTTACTGTACCTGGTCAGACTGTTTCTGTAAAATCAGGAACTGCCCAGATTGCTGACGAACAAAAAGGGGGATACTTAAAGGGAGTTACCAACTATATCTACTCAGTAGTTTCGATGAATCCGAGTGAAAATCCTGATTTTATCCTCTATGTGACAGTTCAACAGCCAGAACACTTTTCTACACCTTGGTTTGGAGAATTTGCTAATCCTATTCTTGAACGAGCTTCTGCCATGAAAGATATATTAAATCTCCAATCAACTGCTAAAAGTCTGGATCAGGTTACCACTACGACTAACTATGCGATGCCTTCGACAAAGGACTATAGCCCTGGAGATTTGGCAGAAGAACTACGTCGTAACCTTGTACAACCAATTGTTATCGGTTCAGGGACAAAAATCAAAGAAAGCTCTGTAGCAGAAGGAACCAATCTAGACGCCAATCAGCAAATCTTACTCCTTTCAGATAAGGTAGAAGAGATGCCTGACTTATATGGATGGTCTAAGAAAAATGTTGAAACCTTTGCCAAATGGCTGAATCTTGAAGTTGAGTTTGAAGGTACAGGAGAAACTGTTAAAAAGCAAAGTGTTCGTTCCAATACAGCTTTAAAAGATTTACAGAAAATAAAAATAACATTAGGAGATTAGAATGCTTATTTCTATCTTTGCTGGAGTGATTGCCTTTATTCTAACAGTCATAGGAATTCCAGCCTTTATCCGTTTTTACCATAAAGCACAGATTACCGGTCAACAGATGCATGAGGATGTCAAACAACACCAAGCAAAAGCAGGGACACCAACTATGGGAGGACTCGTCTTCCTCCTAGCAGGAGTTTTAGTTAGTCTGATTCTTGCTCTCGTGACCAATCAATTAACCAATAATGTCGGAATGATCCTCTTTATCCTGGTCTTATATGGTTTGGTCGGTTTCTTGGATGATTTCCTCAAGGTTTTCCGCAAAATCAATGAAGGACTCAATCCTAAACAGAAGCTTTTGCTTCAGTTGGTCGGAGGGGTTATCTTCTATTTCTTCTATGAAAGAGGAGGAGATATCTTAAATGTATTTGGTTTTCCCTTGCATTTAGGTGTTCTTTATATTCTCTTTGCCCTCTTCTGGTTGGTCGGTTTTTCAAATGCAGTTAATCTGACTGACGGAATCGATGGCTTGGCAAGTATTTCGGTGGTGATTAGCCTATCTGCCTATGGAGTCATTGCCTATGTGCAAAATCAGCTTGATATCTTACTAGTGATTGTAGCTATGATTGGTGGTCTTCTTGGCTTCTTTGTCTTTAACCACAAGCCTGCTAAAGTTTTCATGGGAGATGTTGGTAGCCTAGCTCTTGGAGGGATGTTGGCGGCTATTTCCATGGCGCTACACCAAGAATGGACGTTACTCTTGATTGGTTTGGTCTATGTTTTTGAAACCACATCTGTTATGATGCAAGTCACCTATTTTAAGTTGACTGGAGGAAAACGTATCTTCCGTATGACACCAGTTCATCACCATTTTGAGTTGGGTGGTTTTTCTGGAAAAGGTCAAGCTTGGAGTGAGTGGAAGGTTGATTTCTTCTTCTGGGGAGTGGGCTTGCTTGCTAGTCTCTTGACTTTGGCTTTCATGTATTTATTCTAAAAAAATAGAATATTGATTATAAGAGAGAAGGATTTATGCCCTTCTCTTTTTCTATTTGTAGCAGTTTATTGCATCCCCATCTCAAAAATAGGTAAATTTATGGTAAAATGGAGAAAGAGAGTTGAAATGATGAGTTATTTTAAAAAGTATACATTTGATAAATCTAAGTTTAAGTTAGGGATGCGAACGTTTAAAAACAGGAATCGCTGTTTTTTTAGTTCTCATGATTTTTGGTTTTTTTGGTTGGAAAGGACTTCAGATTGGAGCCTTGACTGCAGTTTTTAGTTTAAGAGAAGACTTTGATAAGAGTGTCCACTTTGGGACATCTCGTATCTTAGGGAATAGTATCGGTGGTTTTTATGCCCTGATTTTCTTCCTCCTAAATAACTTTTTTCACGGAGCCTTCTGGGTAACCCTCCTAGTTGTTCCAATTTGTACCATGTTAACCATTATGACAAATGTTGCTATGAACAATAAAGCAGGTGTTATCGGTGGAGTTGCGGCTATGTTGATTATTACCTTATCAATTCCAAGTGGTGAGACAGTTTTGTACGTGTTTGCCCGAGTTTTTGAAACCTTTATGGGTGTTTTTGCAGCAATTCTTGTAAATTACGATATTGATCGTTTACGGAGCATTTTAGAGAAAAAAGAAAAATAATGTTACAAAATGTAACATTATTGATTGACGATTGAATTTTTTTAGACTATAATAGACAGAAAGAAGGAAGTGTACATGAAGGAAAAAGAATTTCGTCGCAATATGGCAGTTTTTCCAATTGGTAGTGTTATGAAGCTGACCGATCTTTCGGCGCGCCAAATCCGTTATTATGAAGATCAGGAATTGATTAAGCCTGATCGTAACGAGGGCAATCGCCGTATGTATTCTTTGAATGACATGGATCGGTTGCTTGAGATTAAAGATTATATCTCTGAAGGTCTGAACATTGCTGCCATCAAGAAAAAATATGCTGAACGTGAGGCGAAGTCTAAAAAAACAGTGAGTCAAACTGAAGTGCGTAGAGCGCTTCGGAATGAAGTTCTCCAACAAAGTCGCTTCGCTTCTCAACAATCGCCTTTTGGTCGCGGTTAGGCAACCGCAAGTCGTCATATATAAGGAGAAAAACCATGCCAATCACAGCTGCAGATATTCGTCGTGAAGTTAAGGAAAAAAATGTAACCTTTATCCGTCTCATGTTTTCAGATATTTTGGGAACTATGAAACGTCGAAATTCCTGCTACAGATGAACAACTAGACAAGGTCTTGTCAAACAAGGCTATGTTTGATGGATCTTCTATTGAAGGGTTTGTTCGTATCAACGAATCAGATATGTACCTCTACCCTGACTTGGACACTTGGACAGTCTTTCCTTGGGGAGATGAGAACGGTAGTGTCGCAGGATTGATCTGTGATGTCTATACAACAGAAGGGGAACCATTTGCGGGAGACCCTCGTGGAAACCTCAAACGAGCTCTTCGTCACATGGAAGAAGTTGGATTCAAATCTTTCAACCTTGGACCAGAGCCAGAATTCTTCCTATTTAAGCTTGATGAAAATGGAGATCCAACTCTTGAGGTAAATGACAAGGGTGGTTACTTTGATTTGGCGCCTACAGACCTTGCTGACAACACTCGTCGTGAGATTGTTAACGTCTTGACCAAAATGGGATTTGAAGTTGAAGCAAGTCACCACGAAGTTGCTGTAGGCCAACATGAGATTGACTTTAAGTACGATGAAGTTCTTCGTGCTTGTGATAAGATTCAAATCTTTAAACTTGTTGTAAAAACAATTGCCCGTAAACATGGTCTTTACGCAACCTTTATGGCTAAACCAAAATTTGGTATTGCTGGTTCAGGAATGCACTGTAATATGTCTTTGTTTGATGCAGAAGGAAACAATGCCTTCTTTGATCCAAATGATCCAAAAGGAATGCAATTGTCAGAAACTGCTTACTACTTCCTTGGTGGTTTGATCAAACATGCCTACAACTATACAGCTATCATGAATCCAACCGTTAACTCATACAAACGTTTGGTTCCAGGTTACGAAGCCCCTGTTTACATCGCTTGGGCAGGCCGCAACCGTTCACCACTTGTCCGCGTACCAGCATCACGCGGAATGGGAACACGTTTGGAGTTGCGCTCAGTGGACCCAATGGCAAACCCTTATATTGCTATGGCTGTTCTTTTAGAAGTTGGTTTGAACGGTATCGAAAATAAAATCGAAGCACCAGCACCAATCGAAGAAAATATCTACATTATGACTGCTGAAGAGCGTAAAGAGGCTGGCATCACTGACCTTCCATCAACTCTTCACAATGCTTTGAAAGCTTTGACAGAAGACGAAGTGGTTAAAGCAGCTCTAGGTGAGCACATCTATACTAGCTTCCTTGAAGCCAAACGCATCGAGTGGGCAAGCTATGCAACTTTTGTCTCACAATGGGAAATTGATAACTACCTAGATCTTTACTAATGATTAATCAAAAAGATTGTCCGTGAGGACGATCTTTTTTTTTCTTGCATTTTATATCGAGGTGTGATATATTTTATATAACGAAGTGCGATATATCGAACTGAATAGGAGGTATGGTTAAATGGAATTAACAGATAAGATTAGGCGTGTCTACTTTCCCATGACGGAAACGGGTTTTTATATTCTGTTCTGTCTGCAAAAGGAGAACCATGGCTATGGTATTACTCAAAAGGTTAAAGAGATGACAGATTCACAGGTTTCCATTAGTCCTGGAACAATGTATGGAACCCTGTCAAAGATGGAAAAAGATGGTTTGATTTCCTTTGTTCGAGAAGAGGAAAAACGTAAAATCTATCAGATAACAGACTTGGGTCAGAAAGTTTTAGAGATTGAGTTGAAACGTATTGAGCGGCTCTATAGAAACAGTCGGGAGGAGCTTTGATGGAAAAGAAAGTTGTTTATAGAATTGCTACCATTGCGGATTATGATAGAGAGGCTCTCTATCTCGGAGAAATGCATGCTCAGGGCTGGAAACTTAAGGAAGTAAGCTACTCTAACTTAGTGGTTGCGGTTAAGTATACTTTTGAAAAGTGCCAACCGGAGCAGGTGGTTTATCAGTTGGACTTTTTATCCTATGAAAAAAAGTCAGAGAAGCTTCCTATTTACAACTATTTAAAGATTGTGGCTGGGAGCATATTACAGACTTTAATGGTTTTTCCTACTTTAGAAAGCTTTATTCTGGAGTTGAGTCGGATGCCGAGTTTGAAATTTATAATGACGCGGCCGGGAAGTTAGCAATGGTCAAGAAGATTTTAACAATGCGGATGCTTCCTGTTTTGCTTCTCTTTTTCAGCGCTACTGCCGGTTTTTCAAAGTTACTCAGTGGAAGAGGTTATTTCAGTTGGGGAATGTTTTTGATTGTTATCATAGACTGTACTTTATTGATAGTTTTCACGATTCAGATTTCTTATATTTTTTGGAGATTGTTTCAAAAGTGGAAAGAATTATCTGATAAATAAAACTCATTTTGGAGGTTAGACAATGAATAGCAAAGTACAATTTCGAATGTTTACCATTTTTGATTTGGATAAGGTAGAAGATTATTTGCATGAGATGCATTTGAAAGGTTGGAAATTTAAATCGAATCGTTTTGGCTTTTTCTATTTTGAACAATGCCGACCAGATGATGTGATCTACCGTGTGTGGAATACCAGCTACCTTAGAAAAAATGAGGTAGATTTACAAAGTATTAAGGATAGAGGATGGGAATTTGTGGAAAATTGTTCTTATACTATTTTTCGAAAAGCAACTTGTGATGTAGATTTAAATGATCAATCTTTCATGGACAATCGTCTTCGATGGGCTGATGTGAAATCTAGACTTCGTACATCTACAGTTTCTATCTCTGGCGGTCTAGTTGTTTGTATGAGCTTGTTTCGCGAAAGTCTCTCTCAGTCTTTCTTCCTTGTTTTTGCCCTTTATGCCCTCATGATTTCCTATCTAATCTATAGTTTTTACAGACTTAAAAAGAAATATCTTGAGAATGTAAGATGATTTTCTAGGTCCTCAGACTGATTTTTAGCACTCTTGATAAAAGAGTGCTAATTTTTTAGTTTTTGTCTTGACATTCTTTTCTAAGGGTGTATAATAGAATCATAAGTTAGCACTTGGAGGTTACGAGTGCTAAAAAGATCTATCAGAGAGGAGTAGCGAGATGGTTACAGAACGTCAACAGAATATTTTAAATCTGATTATTGACATCTTTACCAAAACGCACGAACCTGTTGGATCCAAAGCCTTGCAAGAGTCTATCAACTCTAGTAGTGCTACCATTCGAAATGATATGGCAGCTCTAGAAAAGCAAGGTTTACTTGAAAAGGCACATACTTCCAGTGGTCGGATGCCGAGTGTGGCTGGATTTCAATACTATGTCAAACACTCCTTATCCTTCGACCGTTTAGCCGAGAATCAAGTTTATGAGATTGTAAAAGCTTTTGATCAGGAGTTTTTCAAGCTTGAGGATATCCTTCAAGAGGCAACGAAAATCTTGACAGACTTGAGTGGTTGTACAGTTGTAGCACTGGATGTAGAACCAAGTAGGCAGAAGCTAACAGCTTTTGATATTGTTGTCCTCGGGCAACATACAGCTCTTGCTGTTTTTACGCTTGATGAGTCTAGAACAGTTACCAGTCAGTTTTTGATTCCGAGAAATTTCTTGCAGGAAGATTTGAACCGCCTCAAGACCATGATTCAAGAACGTTTCCTGGAGCAAACTGTTTTGGATATTCACTACAAGATTCGGACAGAGATCCCGCAAATTATCCAACGTTACTTTACAACGACGGACAATGTCATGGACCTCGTCGAACATATCTTCAAAGAAATGTTCAATGAAAATATCGTGGTTTCTGGGAAAGTCAATCTTTTGAATTTCGCTAATTTAGCAACTTATCAATTCTTTGATCATCCACAAAAAGTAGCTTTGGAAATTCGAGAGAATTTGATTGGAGACCAGATGCAGAGCATCCGAGTTGCGGATAGCCAAGAATCTTGTCTTGCTGACTTAACAGTGATTAGCAGTAAGTTCCTGATTCCCTATCGTGGAGTTGGAATTCTTGCGATTATAGGTCCGGTAAATCTGGATTATCAACAATTGGTCAATCAACTCAATGTAGTTAATCGAGTTTTGACTATGAAGTTGACGGATTTTTACCGCTATCTCAGTAGCAATCACTATGAAGTGAATTAAGATTGAAATCATTAAAGGAGGCGAAAATGGCCCAAGATATTAAAAATGAAGAAGTAAAAGAAGAGGAAGTTGTGGAAACAGCTGAAGAAACAAGACCTGAAAAGTCTGAATTGGACTTGGCCAATGAACGTGCCGAGGAGTTTGAAAACAAATATCTTCGTGCCCACGCAGAAATGCAAAACATTCAGCGCCGTGCCAACGAAGAACGCCAACTTTTGCAACGTTATCGCAGCCAAGATTTGGCAAAAGCAATCTTGCCTTCGTTGGATAACTTAGAACGTGCCCTTGCCGTTGAAGGGTTGACAGATGATGTCAAAAAAAGGACTAGAAATGGTCCAAGAAAGCTTGATTCATGCTCTGAATGAAGAAGGAATTGAAGAAATTCCAGCAGATGGAGAATTTGACCATAACTACCATATGGCCATTCAAACAGTCCCAACAGATGACGAACATCCAGCAGACACCATCGCACAAGTCTTCCAAAAAGGTTACAAACTCCATGACCGCATCCTACGCCCAGCCATGGTGGTAGTCTATAACTAGGCTAAAGACTTTGAAAACCTTGTCCGAAACGACACTAAACTATGAAAGAAAGATAAGAGGCAAGCCGGAGGCTTGCAAAGCAGATATTTCCCGCCGTGGTGAAAGTTTCAGTAGCTCATGCTACTGAAACAGGGGTATTTTTGAGACAATAGGCTCAAAAATAAGTGATGAAATCCCGAAGGGAGTTGCTCACGTCCCCACCACTTAAGGGAAAAATATCAAAAAGAAAGAATAAAAAATTTAAGGAGAAAAACAAATGTCTAAAATTATCGGTATTGACTTAGGTACAACAAACTCAGCAGTAGCAGTTCTTGAAGGAACTGAAAGCAAAATTATCGCAAATCCAGAAGGAAACCGCACAACTCCATCTGTAGTATCATTCAAAAACGGAGAAATCATCGTTGGTGACGCTGCAAAACGTCAAGCAGTCACAAACCCTGATACAGTAATCTCTATCAAATCTAAAATGGGAACTTCTGAAAAAGTTTCTGCAAACGGTAAAGAATACACTCCACAAGAGATCTCAGCTATGATTCTTCAATACTTGAAAGGTTATGCTGAAGATTACCTTGGTGAAAAAGTAACAAAAGCAGTTATCACAGTTCCAGCTTACTTCAACGATGCTCAACGTCAAGCAACTAAAGATGCTGGTAAAATTGCTGGTCTTGAAGTAGAACGTATCGTCAACGAACCAACTGCAGCAGCTCTTGCTTACGGTTTGGATAAGACTGACAAAGAAGAAAAAATCTTGGTATTTGACCTTGGTGGTGGTACATTCGACGTTTCTATCCTTGAATTGGGTGACGGTGTCTTCGACGTATTGTCAACTGCAGGGGACAACAAACTCGGTGGTGATGACTTTGACCAAAAAATCATTGACCACTTGGTAGCAGAATTCAAGAAAGAAAATGGTATCGACTTGTCAACAGACAAGATGGCTCTTCAACGTTTGAAAGATGCGGCTGAAAAAGCGAAGAAAGATCTTTCTGGTGTAACTTCAACTCAAATCAGCTTGCCATTCATCACTGCTGGTGAGGCTGGACCTCTTCACTTGGAAATGACCTTGACTCGTGCAAAATTCGATGATTTGACTCGTGACCTTGTAGAACGTACTAAAACTCCAGTTCGTCAAGCCCTTTCAGATGCAGGTTTGAGCTTGTCAGAAATCGACGAAGTCATCCTTGTTGGTGGTTCAACTCGTATCCCTGCCGTTGTTGAAGCTGTTAAAGCTGAAACTGGTAAAGAACCAAACAAATCAGTGAACCCTGATGAAGTAGTTGCTATGGGTGCTGCTATCCAAGGTGGTGTGATCACTGGTGATGTCAAAGACGTTGTCCTTCTTGATGTAACTCCATTGTCACTTGGTATCGAAACAATGGGTGGAGTCTTCACAAAACTCATCGACCGCAACACAACAATTCCAACATCTAAATCACAAGTCTTCTCAACTGCAGCAGACAACCAACCAGCCGTTGATATCCACGTTCTTCAAGGTGAACGCCCAATGGCAGCAGATAACAAGACTCTTGGACGCTTCCAATTGACAGATATCCCAGCTGCACCTCGTGGTATCCCACAAATCGAAGTAACATTCGACATCGACAAGAACGGTATCGTATCTGTTAAAGCCAAAGATCTTGGAACTCAAAAAGAACAAACAATTGTGATCCAATCTAACTCAGGTTTGACAGACGAAGAAATCGACCGCATGATGAAAGATGCGGAAGCAAACGCAGAAGCAGATAAGAAACGTAAAGAAGAAGTAGACCTTCGTAACGAAGTAGACCAAGCAATCTTTGCGACTGAAAAGACTATCAAGGAAACTGAAGGTAAAGGCTTCGATGCAGAACGTGATGCTGCACAAGCTGCTCTTGATGATCTTAAAAAAGCCCAAGAAGACAACAACTTGGACGACATGAAAGCAAAACTTGAAGCATTGAACGAAAGCTCAAGGACTTGCGGTTAAACTCTACGAACAAGCTGCAGCAGCGCAACAAGCTCAAGCGGGAGCAGAAGGCGCACAAGCAACAGGAAACGCAGGCGATGACGTCGTAGACGGAGAGTTTACTGAGAAGTAAGAAGATTTATTTAGTTATATATAACATAATTTTCCCTGATTTTTAGATGGTTATACTTAAAAGGAGAATGATATGGCTACTAGAGAAGAGAGATTACCTTTCACAGTACATCGATATTGCGGGTTCTCATTTGAATGATAGTGATGTAGAGTGGTTAATTCGTTTTATTAATTCAGTAGGGAATAGACATACTGAAGAAGGTAGCTTTGACAGTTGGAGCTCGGATGGTAAATATACTAGGAATTGGGTTAAAGAATACATCATTGAAAGTGATTATTCATTAACAAGTAATTATAGTTACGAAGATGATGATGGTACTAGTGGCAGTTATTCAGAAAATATAACTAATGCTCGAGATATTATCAACATAATCAGGGAGAATCCGAATTTGTTATAAGAAATCCAGAGGTTGCAACCCAGCCTCTGTTTTTCGGTAAAAGGGGACTGAATCTCATTTATTTGGGAATATAAAAGAAAGGAATTGAACCCGACCTAAATCGTGGTTTGATTTACAACATCAATAGAAAGGAACAAAGAGTGTTCGGGGAATTGAACTCGAGCTCTTAAGTTTCTTACTCAATATGAAAGAAAGGAACAAAGAGCGTTCGGGGAATTGAACTCGAGCGGAAAGCTTGGAAATTAGATAAACCACCTAAGAAATCAGGATTTCTTGTCGGTTTCCTAAATTTCAGTCGCTTTCTGTTCGCTCTTAGTATCTTGTATGAACAATACTGAATTTTATGACCGTTTGGGCGTTTCAAAGAATGCATCTCAAGATGAGATCAAGAAAGCCTATCGGAAATTATCTAAAAAATATCACCCAGATATCAACAAAGAACCTGGTGCTGAGGAAAAGTACAAGGAAGTTCAAGAAGCCTATGAGACTTTGAGCGATGAACAGAAACGGGCTGCCTATGACCAATACGGTGCGGCTGGGGCCAACGGTGGCTTTGGTGGTGCAAGTGGTTTCGGAGGCTTCGACGGAGCAGGTGGCTTTGGTGGATTTGAAGATATCTTCTCAAGCTTCTTTGGTGGTGGCGGTGCATCACGTAATCCAAACGCCCCTCGTCAAGGTGACGACCTCCAGTATCGCGTTCATTTGACTTTTGAAGAAGCTATTTTTGGTACAGAAAAGGAAGTCAAATACAATCGTGAAGCAAGCTGTCGTACTTGTAATGGGTCTGGTGCTAAACCTGGAACAAGTCCAGTTACTTGTGGACGCTGTCATGGTTCAGGTGTGATCAATGTTGATACCCAAACACCGCTCGGTATGATGCGTCGCCAAGTAACCTGTGATGTCTGTCATGGTCGTGGTCAAGAAATCAAAGATCCATGTACAACATGTCATGGAACTGGTCATGAAAAACAAGCCCATAGCGTACACGTAAATCCCTGCTGGTGTGGAAACAGGTCAACAAATCCGCCTAGCTGGTCAAGGTGAGGCTGGCTTTAATGGAGGCCCTTATGGTGACTTGTATGTAGTAGTTTCGGTGGAAGCAAGTGATAAATTTGAACGTGAAGGAACTACTATCTTCTACAATTTGAACCTCAATTTTGTTCAAGCAGCACTTGGTGATACAGTAGACATCCCTACAGTTCATGGTGATGTAGAATTAGTCATTCCAGAAGGAACTCAGACTGGTAAACGATTCCGCCTACGTGGTAAAGGTGCGCCTAGCCTTCGTGGTGGTGCCCTTGGTGACCAATACGTTACTGTCAATGTTGTTACCCCAACAGGTTTGAATGACCGCCAAAAAGCAGCCTTGAAAGAATTCGCAGCTGCAGGTGATTTAAAAGTAAATCCAAAGAAAAAAGGCTTCTTTGACCATATTAAGGATGCCTTTGAAGGAGAATAAAGCATAAAGTAAAAAGAGCCTTCGGGCTCTTTTTCGTGCAATCGTTAGGATTTTAGCATGGGAGAAATCATTCTCAGACTAGTCTGTTATTGATATTTTTGAGTGAGTAAGCCAGCAGCATCCATGTCTTGGATGAGTTGCTTGAATTCCGCTTCTTTGCCAGGTTTCACGGTGACGGTATCAATGTGCTTAATTGCCGAATTATCTTGAATATCCACCAAGGTCAAAGCTTTTTCATAGAATGCGATTCCCTTTTTCATGCTTTCCGAATCATTCAAAGTTAGAATTGTGTAAGAAGAATGTGATTTCTTTCCGTTTTCTCGGAAATACTTCTCGCCTTCATCCTCTAAAAATTGGGATAAACCATGATTGAATAAGTTGTCCTCTACTGAATGGTAGGAAATATCTCCTGTGTTTAGGATATAGACTTTGAGTCGGTTTTTAGTGGGGTTTGGACTTTCTTTTAGGACTGGGTGGCTATTGACAACATCATCAGAGAAAGTTACATAAAAATCTAAGCCTCCACCCTCGAATTGATAGCTTCCATTTGATTCTACTTTCTCAGGAGGCAGGTCAAGGGAAATGAAGATTTGTTTTAAGGCTTCATTTCCTTCTCGGATGTCACTCGGTGAGGCCTTGAAAAGATTGGCCACTAGTAGAAATGCTAGGGCCGCAAGAAGGCAGAGACCACCACAAATGATCAGGATAATCCGCATCAGAACTTTAAAAAACTGTTTCATTTTCATGCCCCCTCTGGTCTGTTAGGATTTGCTAATCCAAAATGGATTTAAAGGGGAAATAAGGAAAGTTGGAGATTTTCTTTTCCTTAGTTTTCTTCAGTTTCCTGCAATTCTTTTAGTACAGCAAGTCTCGTTTGGACGTCTTTTTCCAAGACTTTAAACTTATAGGTCAAATCTTTTTGATATTCCTTGATGAGTTCCTTTTGTTGGTCGATAATTTGCAGGCTATCTTGGATGATATCCAAGTCATCCTTAATGGCTTCAACACGATCAGTTGTATCTAGAACCTCTTCAGTGATAGCTTGGCGGTTCTTAACGAGGAGGTATGAACCGACTGCAGAACCTGCAAAAAGTAGTAAATTTGATAGTTTCATAGTGACTCCTTAAGCGTTTTTGATCGTTTCAGCGACTTGGGCAAGTTTGTCAAAGTCTGGTTCATGAGCGACAAAGTCAATTTTTAGGTCGTCATCTGCACTATAGCGAGGGACAAGGTGGACATGGGTATGGAAAACGGTTTGTCCAGCAACTTCTTCGCAGTTGGCGATGATATTCATACCTTCAGCTTTGGTAGCTTTCATGACTTTTTGAGCAATCTTTGGTACTTGGGCGAAAAGTTGGCTAGCACTAGTAGCATCCATTTCTAAAAGGTTGCGATAGTGTTCTTTTGGTACGACCAAGGTGTGCCCAGGTGTTACTTGTGAGATATCAAGGAAGGCAAAAACTTGATCATCTTCGTAAACCTTTGATGCGGGAATCTCCCCTGCGATAATTTTACAAAAAATGCAATCTGACATAAAATCTACCTCTACTGTATTGAATTTTGATATAATATAGCTATATTATACCAGATTTGGAGAAAATATGTTAGAAATTAAAAACCTGACAGGTGGCTATGTCCATGTCCCTGTCTTGAAAGATGTGTCCTTTACAGTCGAGAGTGGACAGTTGGTCGGTTTGATTGGGCTCAATGGTGCAGGAAAATCAACGACCATCAATGAAATTATCGGTTTGTTGACACCTTATAGTGGAGAAATAAACATCGACGGACTAACTTTAGGTGCCAATCCTCGAGAATATCGTCAGCAGATTGGTTATATTCCTGAAACTCCTAGTTTATACGAGAATTGACTCTCAGAGAACATATCGAGACGGTTGCCATGGCCTATGGTATTGAGCAAAAATCTAGCTTTTTGAACGTGTGGAACCGCTTTTTAAAAAAATGTTCCGTTTGGATCAGAAATTAGACTGGTTCCCAGTTCATTTTTCAAAAGGGATGAAGCAGAAGGTCATGATTATCTGTGCCTTTGTCGTGGATCCTAGTCTCTTTATCGTCGATGAACCTTTCCTTGGTCTTGATCCTCTGGCGATTTCGGACTTGATTCAGCTTTTGGATCTTGAAAAGAAAAAAGGGAAGTCGATCCTCATGAGTACCCACGTTCTTGACTCTGCTGAAAAAATGTGTGATTCTTTTGTCATTCTCCACAAAGGTAAAGTCAGAGCTAAAGGGGATCTTGAAGAGCTGAGACAAGCTTTTGCCATGCCAGAAGCAAGTCTCAATGATATCTATTTGGCTTTGACCAAAGAGGAGGACCGATGAAAGACTTGTTTCTAAAGCGAAAGCAGGCTTTTCGTAAAGAGTGCGTCGGTTATCTGCGCTATGTGCTCAATGATCACTTTGTCTTGTTTTTACTGGTCTTAGTAGGTTTTCTAGCCTATCAGTATAGTCAGCTGCTCCAGCATTTTCCTGAGAATCATTTACCAATCCTAGGTTTAATTGGGATAGTCTCTGTTTTACTCTTACTTTGGGGAGGAATAGCGACCTATGTGGAAGCGCCTGATAAGCTCTTTCTCTTAGTAGCTGAAGAAGAAGTGAGAGAACACATCCAGAAGCAAAGTTTAGTTTCCTTCATCTTTTGGGTTAGTGTACAGACTCTCTTTTTGCTCTTTTTTGCTCCGTTATTTTTAGCCATGGGCTTAGGCTTAGGAGTTTTTGGGGTCTATGTTCTTCTTTTGGGAGTCGGGAAATATTTCCTGTTTCAGAAAAAGGCTGGCAAGTTTTTTAGTGCAAATCATCTGTACTGGGACTATGTGATTGCCCAAGAAAGTAAACGCAAGCAGTTCCTGCTTCGCTTCTTTGCCCTCTTTACCCAAGTCAAGGGAATTTCAAACAGTGTCAAGAGACGAGCTTATCTAGATGTTATCCTAAAAACAGTTCAGAAGGTGCCGAGCAAGATTTGGCAGAATCTCTATCTTCGTTCTTATCTGCGAAATGGAGATCTTTTTGCCCTCAGTCTTCGCCTCCTCTTCCTATCCTTGCTGGCGTTGATCTTTATCGAGCAGTCTTGGATAGCGACAGCAGTAGTGGTTCTATTTAACTACCTCTTGCTCTTTCAGTTGCTGGCCCTCTATCATGCTTTTGACTACCAATATTTGACCCAACTTTTCCCGCTAGACAAGGGGCAAAAGGAAAAGGGATTACAGGCAGTTGTCCGAGGATTGACTGGTTTTGTTTTATTGGTTCAACTGATAGTTGGTGTGATTACTCTCCAAGAAAAACTAGCCCTTCTAGCCCTCCTTGGAGCTGGTCTGGTCTTACAAATCTTGTATCTCCCATATCAGGTGAAACGTCAGATGCAGGACTAATACTCTTCGAAAATCTCTTCAAACTACGTCATCTTTATCTGCAACCTCAAAGCGGTACTTTGAGCAACCTGCGGCTAGCTTCCTATTTTGCTCTTTGATTTTCATTGAGTATAACATTGCTTATATGACACTAAAAAAGAAGTTGAGTTCAATCTGTCTCAGCTTCTTTTTAGTTACTACAAGATAATAGTTGGCCCGTAGAGACTCAACTTGGTTTTGACTTGGTCAAAGTGGAAGCGGTCATAGGCTCTCCAAGCGGCGCGAGTAGGAGCATCTGGATTGAGGGCACTGAGGCCCATGAGAAGACTGGAAGTCTGGTAAAATTTTTCCAGCTCAATCAAGAATCGATTATCCACTGTCTCAGTTTTAGAGAGAAAGCGGAGGATATTGTCCAGTTGCTTCTGGAAACGGACATCGTCAGCTGTTGCCTGTTTGCAGACTTGGTAAGCTTTGTTTAACTCAGTTATCAGTGTCTGAGCTCTTTTGATTGGATTTGTATCCGTCATGAGAATTCCTCCTTTTATCGGTTTGATGATGTGGTTCTTGGTTAGGTCGGGCCATGCTTATCTCTTTCGTATCCCTAGGAAAAAGTGGTTGAGTTATTCTGTTCTGACGATGTTAGCAGCTGTCGTTCTTATAAGCTTTAACTATCTGACCGCTAAACATGTTCAGGGGACAAATGAAGGTTGGAATTTGTTTATTGCCTATAGTGAGACCAATTTTGCGGAGTTTGGTGTTTACCTAACCTTAATAATACTAGGACCTCTGATGGAAGAATTGGTATGTAGGGGACTGCTTCAACATGCCTTCTTTAAGAATTCAAGATGGGGACTGGATATTCTATTTCCGTCAGTTTTGTTCGCCTTACCTCATTTTTCAAGTTTTCCTAGTCTATAGACATCCTGGTTATACAGCAGTTGGATGTATATTTGGTGGTTTGACACGCTATACAAAGACTATCTATCCTTCTTATTCGATTCATATTGTTAATAATATCATCGCAAACTTACCATTTATCATGACTTTTTTGCATAGGGTATTTGCATGATGAGAACCAGTTAAAAGCTTGAATTATCAGATTAAGCATAGATTTTTTCCTTACAATTTACTGCTAAAAAAATTGAATGACCAAGGCTAGGCAGATCTCTCTGCTTGCCTTTTTCTTTTAACAAGATTGGATAAAGGGCTTTTATTTGAGAATCAGGTCTGGACTGGTTGACGAATAGGCTAAAAACTAGTAGAATAGTAAGGAAACTTTATACGGAGGAAAGAAATGGACTTGGGTGATATTGAGCTAACGCTGACCCCTATACCTGGGAAAAGCGGAAAAGCTTATATGGGAAGCTACCCTGATGGGAAGCGCGTCTTTATTAAAATGAACACCTCTCCAATCCTACCTGGTTTAGCCAAGGAACAAATCGCTCCTCAATTATTATGGACTCGCCGTTTATCGGATGGGCGTGATATGTGTGCCCAAGAATGGTTGAATGGTAAAATTTTGACCCCTTATGATATGAATCGCAAGCAGATTATCAATATTTTGAGCCGCTTGCATCGTTCGCGTCCTTTGATGACGCAATTGACTCGTTTGGGCTATTCTTTAGAAACACCTTTTGACTTGCTTCAGGCTTGGTTAAAAGATGCTCCAGAATCCTTGAAGAACAATCAATATCTAAGAATGGTAGTAGAGGATTTGCGAGGAAGTTTGCCAAACTTTAGGGAAGATTATGCAACGATCGTTCATGGAGATGTACGACATAGTAATTGGATTGAGACAGAGAGCGGTCTTGTTTATTTAGTGGATTGGGATTCCGTTCGTTTAACGGATCGCATGTTTGATGTAGCGCATATGCTATGTCACTATATTCCAGACTATCAGTGGAAAGAGTGGTTGACTTATTACGGTTACAAATACAACCAGACAGTCATCAACAAACTATTTTGGTATGCTCAGTTGTCCTTCTTGAGCCAGATTGCCAAATATTATACAAATGAAGATCTAGAAAATGTCAATCGGGAGATTTATGCCTTGCGTATCTTCCGTGACAAGTATGGAAAGAAGAGATGAGAGTTAGAAATCGTAAAGGGGCAACAGAATTACTAGAGGCTAATCCTCAGTATGTTGTCTTAAATCCTTTAGAAGCCAAAGGGAAATGGCGAGATTTGTTTGGAAATGACAATCCTATCCATGTTGAGGTTGGTAGTGGTAAGGGTGCTTTTGTGACAGGTATGGCCAAGCAAAACCCTAATATCAACTATATCGGGATTGATATTCAAAGTCTGTTTTGAGTTATGCCTTGGACAAGGTCTTGGAAGTTGCTGTACCCAATATCAAGTTGTTGTGGGTTGATGGTTCTGATTTGACCGACTACTTTGAAGATGGTGAGATTGATCGCTTGTACCTGAACTTTTCAGATCCGTGGCCTAAAAAGCGCCATGAAAAGCGTCGTCTAACCTATAAGAGTTTCTTGGATACCTTCAAGCGTATCTTGCCTGAACACGGTGAGATTCATTTCAAGACAGATAACCGTGGCTTGTTTGAATACAGCCTAGTGAGTTTTTCTCAATACGGCATGAAACTTAATGGAGTTTGGTTGGATTTGCATGCCAGTGACTTTGAAGGAAATGTCATGACAGAATATGAGCAAAAATTCTCAAGTAAGGGTCAAGTTATCTACCGAGTTGAGGCAGAATTTTAAGAAAAAGCTTAAAATCAAGCCTTCTGAGTGCTTATACTTTACATAAGTAGTCAAAAGTGCTATACTGTTAGTAAGAATATGAGAAAGTGAGGCGGGGAAATATCTTCGCCTCTTGCTTATGAGGAGGTGGACGCAATCGCAACTATCGTAGAATTAGTCAGAGAAGTCGTAGAACCTGTCATTGAAGCTCCCTTTGAACTCGTGGATATCGAGTACGGAAAGATTGGCAGTGACATGATTCTTAGTATTTTTGTAGATAAACCAGAGGGAATTACCTTGAACGACACAGCGGACTTGACAGAGATTATCAGTCCTGTCCTAGATACTATCAAGCCAGATCCCTTCCCAGAACAATATTTCCTAGAAATCACCAGTCCAGGCTTGGAGCGTCCTTTGAAAACCAAGGAAGCGGTCGCTGGAGCAGTTGGGAAATACATCCATGTTGGACTTTACCAAGCCATCGATAAGCAAAAGGTCTTTGAAGGAACCTTGCTAGCCTTTGAAGAGGATGAGTTGACTATGGAGTATATGGACAAGACTCGTAAGAAAACAGTCCAAATCCCATACAGTTTGGTATCAAAAGCACGTTTAGCAGTAAAATTATAGTAAAAGAAAGGAAGCTTTTGAAGATTCAAAAGTGAATAGAAGATGAGTAAAGAAATGCTAGAGGCCTTCCGCATTTTGGAAGAAGACAAGGGAATCAAAAAAGAAGACATCATTGATGCAGTGGTGGAATCACTTCGTTCAGCCTATCGCAGACGCTATGGGCAGTCTGACAGTGTAGCCATTGATTTCAACGAAAAGACAGGTGACTTTACAGTTTATACTGTTCGTGAAGTAGTTGATGAAGTATTTGATAGCCGTTTGGAAATCAGCTTGAAAGATGCTCTTGCCATTAACTCAGCTTACGAGCTTGGGGACAAGATTAAATTTGAAGAAGCACCAGGTGAGTTTGGTCGTGTAGCAGCCCAGTCTGCCAAACAAACCATCATGGAAAAAATGCGCAAGCAAACACGTGCTATCACCTACAACACCTACAAAGAGCATGAGCAAGAAATCATGTCAGGTACAGTGGAGCGCTTCGACAATCGTTTTATCTATGTCAACCTTGGTAGCATCGAAGCTCAATTGTCAAAACAAGACCAAATTCCTGGAGAAGTGTTTGCTTCCCATGATCGTATCGAAGTCTATGTCTACAAAGTGGAAGACAACCCTCGTGGAGTTAACGTCTTTGTTAGCCGTAGCCACCCAGAAATGATCAAACGATTGATGGAACAAGAGATTCCAGAAGTTTACGATGGAACTGTTGAAATCATGAGCGTAGCCCGCGAAGCTGGTGACCGTACTAAAGTTGCCGTTCGTAGCCACAATCCAAACGTGGACGCTATCGGGACAATCGTTGGACGTGGTGGAGCTAACATCAAGAAAATCACTAGCAAATTCCACCCAGCTCGCTACGATGCTAAGAGCGATCGTATGGTTCCAATCGAAGAAAATATCGACGTTATCGAATGGGTAGCCGATCCAGCTGAATTTATCTACAACGCTATCGCTCCTGCAGAAGTTGACCAAGTTATCTTTGATGAAAACGACAGCAAACGTGCCTTGGTCGTTGTGCCAGATAACAAGCTTTCTCTTGCGATCGGTCGTCGTGGACAAAACGTTCGTTTGGCAGCTCATTTGACAGGATATCGTATCGATATCAAGTCTGCAAGTGAGTTTGAAGCCATGGAAGCAGCAGAAGAAGCTGACCAGGTAGAAACAGACGAATTGGTCGAAGAATAAGAGCTGATCAGAGGAGGGAAGGATGAAAACGAGAAAAATCCCTTTGCGCAAGTCTGTTGTGTCCAATGAAGTGATTGATAAACGCGATTTACTCCGTATTGTCAAGAACAAAGAAGGACAGGTCTTTATCGACCCAACAGGAAAGGCTAATGGTCGTGGCGCTTATATCAAGCTAGACAATGCAGAAGCCCTTGAGGCCAAAAAGAAAAAAGTCTTTAACCGTAGCTTTAGTATGGAAGTTGAAGAAAGCTTTTATGACGAGTTGATTGCCTATGTCGATCACAAAGTGAAAAGAAGAGAGTTAGGACTTGAATAAACAAAAAATTGCCAATCTCTTGGGACTTGCTCAGAGAGCAGGGAAAATCATCTCGGGTGAAGAAATGGTGGTCAAGGCTATTCAAGATCAGAAAGTAAAACTGGTATTTCTCGCTCATGATGCCGCCCCCAACTTGACCAAGAAGATTCAGGATAAAAGTCATTATTATCAAGTAGAAGTTATTACCGTGTTTTCAACACTGGAATTAAGCATAGCAGTCGGAAAATCAAGAAAAGTTTTGGCTGTGACAGATGCTGGATTTACAAAGAAAAATGAGGTCTCTTATGGAATAGAAGAGGAGGACATGATTTGTCTAAGAAAAGATTGTACGAAATCGCAAAAGAACTTGGAAAAGAAAGTAAAGAAGTTGTAGCGCGTGCAAAAGAGTTGGGCTTGGATGTAAAAAGCCACTCATCAAGTGTGGAGGAAGCAGCTGCTTCAAAAATCGTAGCAAGTTTTAAACCTGCTCCTGCTCCAAAGGTAGAATCGAAACCTGTGGCTCCAAAGCCAGTTGACGCTAAGGAAAAGTCAAAACCAGCAGCAGCTGTTGCCCCTAAAGAAGAAAAAGTGGCACCAGCAAAACCGCAGAGTCGAAACTTCAAGGCTGAGCGTGAAGCACGTGCAAAAGAGCAGGCTGAACGACGCAAGCAAAATAAGAGTAATAATCGTGACCATCAACAAAATGGGAATCGTCAAAAAAAAGATAACCGTAATGGTGGTAAACAAGGTCAAGGCAATCGTGATAACCGTCGATTCAATGATCAAGGTAAAAAACAACAAGGTCAGCAAAATCGCGGAAATGATCGCCGCAAGCAAGAGGATAAACGTCCAAATCAAGCTGGCCCACGTGTTGACTTTAAAGCCCGTGCAGCTGCTCTAAAGGCAGAGCAAAATGCAGAATATGCTCGTTCAAGTGAGGAACGCTTCAAGCAGTCTCAAGCTGCCAAAGAAGCCTTAGCTCAAGCAAACAAACGCAAGGAACCTGAGGAAATCTTTGAAGAAGCTGCTAAGTTAGCTGAACAAGCGAAGCCAGTTCAACCAGTAGTTGAAGTAGCTCCTGCAGCTAAAGAACCTGTAGTGGATACACGTCGTAAGAAACAAGCCCGACCAGACAAAGATCGTGATGATTACGATCACGAAGAAGATGGTCCTAGAAAACAACAAAAGAATCGAAGTAGTCAAAATCAAGTGAGAAATCAAAGAAATAGTAACTGGAACAATAACAAAAAGAATAAAAAAGGCAATAAGCAAAACAACCGTAATCAGGCACCAAAACCTGTTACAGAGCGTAAGTTCCATGAATTGCCAACAGAATTTGAATATACAGATGGTATGACCGTTGCGGAAATCGCAAAACGTATCAAACGCGAACCAGCTGAGATTGTTAAGAAACTCTTCATGATGGGTGTGATGGCGACACAAAACCAGTCCTTGGACGGTGAAACAATCGAACTCCTCATGGTAGATTACGGTATTGAAGCTAAACAGAAAGTTGAAGTGGACAATGCTGATATTGAACGTTTCTTTGCTGAAGAGGGTTATCTCAATGAAGATGAACTCGTAGAACGTCCACCAGTTGTAACAATCATGGGACACGTTGACCATGGTAAAACAACCCTTTTGGATACCCTTCGTAATTCTCGTGTTGCTACGGGAGAAGCCGGTGGTATCACTCAGCATATCGGTGCTTATCAGATTGAAGAAAATGGTAAGAAGATTACCTTCCTTGATACACCAGGACACGCGGCCTTTACTTCTATGCGTGCGCGTGGTGCTTCTGTTACCGATATTACCATCTTGGTCGTAGCGGCAGATGACGGGGTAATGCCTCAGACTATCGAAGCCATCAACCACTCAAAAGCGGCTAATGTTCCAATCATCGTAGCTATCAACAAAATCGATAAACCAGGTGCCAACCCAGAACGTGTGATCGGTGAATTGGCTGAACATGGAGTTATGTCAACAGCTTGGGGTGGAGATTCTGAGTTCGTAGAAATCTCAGCCAAGTTCAACCAAAATATCGATGAACTCTTGGAAACTGTTCTACTTGTGGCTGAAATTCAAGAGCTCAAAGCTGATCCAACAGTTCGTGCCATCGGTACTGTTATCGAAGCTCGTTTGGATAAAGGAAAGGTGCGGTCGCAACCCTTCTTGTTCAACAAGGTACTTTGAATGTTCAAGATCCAATCGTTGTCGGAAATACTTTTGGACGTGTCCGTGCTATGACCAACGACCTCGGACGTCGTGTGAAGGTTGCAGGCCCATCAACACCAGTATCGATCACTGGTTTGAATGAAGCGCCAATGGCGGGTGACCACTTTGCTGTTTACGAAGATGAAAAATCTGCGCGTGCAGCTGGTGAAGAGCGTGCAAAACGTGCTCTTATGAAGCAACGTCAAGCTACTCAACGTGTCAGCCTTGAAAACCTCTTTGATACCCTTAAAGCAGGAGAACTCAAGTCAGTTAACGTCATCATCAAGGCAGACGTACAAGGTTCTGTTGAAGCTCTCTCTGCATCACTTCAAAAGATTGATGTGGAAGGCGTTAAAGTAACTATTGTTCACTCAGCAGTAGGTGCTATCAATGAATCTGACGTGACACTTGCCGAAGCTTCAAATGCCTTTATCGTTGGTTTCAACGTACGCCCTACACCACAAGCTCGTCAACAAGCAGAAGCTGACGATGTAGAAATCCGTCTCCACAGCATCATCTACAAGGTTATCGAAGAGATGGAAGAAGCCATGAAAGGGATGCTTGACCCAGAATTTAAAGAAAAAGTTATCGGTGAAGCGATCATCCGCGAAACCTTCAAGGTATCTAAAGTGGGAACAATCGGTGGATTTATGGTTACCAGCGGTAAAGTTACCCGTGACTCTAAAGTCCGTGTCATCCGTGACGGTGTCGTTATTTACGATGGTGCCCTAGCTAGCTTGAAACACTATAAAGATGACGTTAAAGAAGTTACAAACGGTCGTGAAGGTGGTCTTATGATTGATGGCTACAATGATATCCAGATGGATGATGTGATTGAAGCCTACATCATGGAAGAAATTAAGAGATAAGATTTTTGCTCCTTTCTTAGGTGGTGAGGGACGCAAGCAAACCGATGGTTTCATTGCTTATTTTTGAGCCTAGAGTCTCAAAAATCCCCAGTGATTGAACTGAATTATCAGTACAATCACTTTCACCACGGCGAAAGAAGCAGATAAGTTCAAATTGAACTTCGTTTCAATTTGAATTGAAAATCAATAAGTTTAAAAATAGCTAGGTCTGCTGGCCTAGCTTTTGGTTCAATTGAGAGAAAGGAAAAAGCATGGCAAATCATTTCCGTACGGATCGTGTGGGCATGGAAATTAAGCGTGAAGTCAATGAGATTTTGCAAAAGAAAGTCCGTGATCCGCGTGTCCAAGGTGTGACTATCACTGATGTTCAGATGCTAGGTGATTTATCTATGGCTAAGGTTTACTACACTATTTTGAGTAATCTTGCCTCAGATAATCAGAAAGCTCAAGTCGGGCTTGAAAAAGCAACTGGAACAATCAAACGTGAGCTTGGTCGCAATTTGAAATTGTACAAAATCCCAGACTTAACTTTCGTCAAAGACGAATCCATCGAATATGGAAACAAGATTGACGAGATGCTACGCAATCTGGATAAAAATTAAGCTGAAAGAGGGCAACCCTCTTTTTTTGTGTGGAAAAATAGCTGGAATTTAAAAATGGAAAAAAATATTCTTTTAAAAAAATGAGATTCTGTATTTATAAAATGTTTGTTAATCAGAAAAATACTAGGAAATATGGTATGATAATTTCATAAATAAAAGGAGTTTCTATTAATGAATAATGTAAAAAAAGTTTGTCGTTTAGCTTTACTATGTCTGGCCGTTTCTACTCTAGTTGCTTGTAGTTCTCTGTCTGAAAAAAACAAGTAATTCATCTAGTGATAGTAAAATGGAAAGTTCTGGGAAAAAAAGGATTTTTAGATAAAGCAAAAAGATAAATTAGGTTCTAGTGACTTTAATCCACAAGATGTCAGTGATGAGACAATTGAATCTATCAAAACTTATGAAGATTATTTGACTATGTATGAGAAAAATTGTTAATAATTACTATACCGAAGCAGATGAAGCCTTTAAGGGAACTGTTTTAGAAGATAGTGCTTCTATCCAAGAATTAAAAGATAGTACTAAAAAAAGAAATGGAAGAACAGAAAAAAACAATATGGTCCATTGAAGAAAGCACCTATTCAAGGAAAAGAGGAAATAATTAAGTTTTTAAAGGAATATCGTGATTCTCTACACGATCAAGTAGAACAGTGGAAAGCTAGTCTTTAATAAGAAGAATGGAGTTCGGGATGGACTATCAATTGTTACCTCATGAATACATGGTTATGAATAGTGATCATGTTAGTTTTGGGAAAAAAATGGTTTGTCTACAGATGAATTAATTTTTAACAAATCTACACTTGATACATATCAAAAAAAGGTATTTTTGGAGGAAAAAAAGATCAAACTACTATACCAATTAACCAAATTAAGGTTTTTGAGGGGAAACCACAAGTTTCAGTTACGAAATCCAATGGTATGAAACGATTAGAAATCTATTATAATGGTGGACAAGTTATCTTCTCATTCTCTAATACTAAGGATACTGAAAAGTGGGCAACGAATATTATTAAATTAATCTCTGGTGATACAAGCAACTTTGCAACCTTGGGTGATAATAGCTTATTTGGTGTAGAAATTTTGGCAGAGACTCTAAAAGATACGTTTGACACTTTCAAAGCAGGGCTTGGTATTAAGGATGCAGAACCAGAGAAACTATCTACTAAATGCAGTTTTTGTGGAGCTCCTCTGTCTGGAACCGTAAAACAAACTGTCAAATGTAGTTTTTGTGATATGGAACAGACCTTGTAGGAGATGAAATATGGGAATAATTAAAGCATTTACAGATTCAATTAGTGGTACTTTTGCAGATCAATGGAAGGAGATTATTACAGTTCAGGCTTTTAATGAACATACAGCTGTAAGTCCGGGTGTTCTTCAAGTCAGCAATAATGGTAGAGGAGTTAATAGTCAAGGGTCTATAGGTGTCATTTCAAATGGGTCTAAGATATTTATTCCTGAAAATACTGCTGCTTTTATTTTTAGTCAGTCTGGAATAGAAGAAATTATCACTGAACCAGGTGGATACGAATATCAAAATGGGGAGAGTAGTGTTTTTAATGGTGATGGGCTAAAAAAATCACTGTTTGATAATGTTGTTAATCGTGTTGGATTTGGTGGACAAAGTGATCAGCAAAAACAGATTTGTTTTGTCAATTTGAGAGAAATTCGCGATATTAGGTTTGGTACTCGTGGTCCGGTTATGTATAACGACTTGTTTTATGGAACAGACTTAGAAGTACGCGCTTTTGGAACTTTTTCTATTCAAATTACGGATGCTATCAAGTTTGTAAAAAATTTCCTTCCTGCAAATGTAACCTACTATAGCTTTGATAGTGCTCAAGCAAGGGCTCAGATAGTCACGGAATTTCTTCAATCCTTTACCGTTGCCCTTAATTCGTTATCAACAACTTATCGTATCTCACAACTACCATCACAAGCATCAGTACTTGCAGAACAAGTATCGAATGATGAACAGTATGCTGGTACTTGGAAAGATCGTTTTGGGTTTGAAATTATAAAAGTTGCGATTGCTAATATAGAATTCTCACCAGAATCTAAGGAATTAGTTAAGAACTTTTCATCAAATAAGATGAATTTAAAGGCCTTTGATGATGTATCGCAGAAAGCTTCTAATATTGCTGCACAACAAAAAGTCGCATCAGGAATCGAACAACATGGGCTAGGGAGATGGTGCGGGGATGATTTTTTTGGTATGAATATAGCACAACAGTTAGATGAAAAAAAGCAACTAAACCAAGTTTATCTTTTGATGAGCAAATCGAAGCTCTTACTAAACTCAAATCACTTTTTAGATGCAGATATATTATCTCAGGAAGAGTTTGATCGAAAGAAAAAAGAAATTATGGACTTATAAGATTGAAGAAATGCCACGCAATCTGGATAAAAATTAAGCAGAAAGAGAGGTGCCCCTCTTTTTTTGTGGAAAAAAATGAAAGATAATATATGATACGAAAAACGCTTTATAATTGTCGCTTTATATGGTATGATATTGTATAATATAAAAATTAAGGGAGATAGAAATGGCTGAACAAGATATCGCTATGCAAGTATTGCAACAAGTTGTGAAACTGCCAGTTGTTAAAGTTGATCGATCAAAATTTTTAGTTGATAAATTTTCTAATGAATTGGATCCAAGGGATGTCCCTATATTATTGGAACAGGGACCAACAGCCTTGTTGTCTCAGGAAGTTTTAGATCGAGTAGCAAACGCATGTATTAGAGATAATGTCTTGTTAGCAAGTGGGACCTCTGTTTTAGCTGGATTACCTGGTGGGCTTGCCATGGCGGTTACTATACCTGCAGATGTAGCTCAGTTTTATGCTTTTTCATTGAAATTAGCGCAAGAATTAGGTTATATCTATGGATACGATGATCTCTGGGCTTCTCGTGACGAGTTGAGTGAAGATGCTCAAAATACACTTTTGCTCTATCTTGGTGTAATGCTAGGAGTGAATGGAACTGCTGCTCTACTTCGTGCTGGTGGTGTTGCGATTGCCAAGCAAGTTATGAAAACAGTTCCTCAGAAAGCTTTAACAAAGACACTTTGGTATCCAATTTTGAAGAAAGTTTTGAAAATTTTTGGGGTTAATCTGACAAAAGGAGGCCTAGCCAAAGGAATGGGAAAATTTATTCCGATCCTAGGAGGTGTCATTTCGGGAGGTTTAACATTTGCGACCATGAAGCCAATGGGAGAAAGTCTGCAAAAGGAATTGTCTAAATTGGTTAATTATGACGAAGTACAATATCAGGAAGATATAGAAACTATCCGAAAAGAAGTGGAAATTATAGAAGGAGATTGACATGGGTATCGTAAAAGTGTTGGCCAAAACTTATGGTAATTATTTTCTTACAACCCAAGCTTTAAAAGTTGCAGAAACCATAAAAAAAGATGAAAACACAGTAGTTAGTTTGGGAAAATTAGTTCTCGTAGATAAGCTTATGGACACAGCTACTTGGTTGATGAAGCCAGAGGATATAGAATGAAATCTTTTTGGAAGCTCTTCACTCTTCTTTTTATAACACCAATTGTTGGTCTGATAAAAATACTCTGGTTTTTAGTCTCTTTCGCCTTCCAATTACTGTTCTATAAGATTCTTTTCAAGATCATAGACTGGTTTTTCAAACTTCTCTGATGATCATGGTAAGGATAAGACTTTGAGGTTTTACTAGGAAGAGTCTATATAATTGGAAATAATGAAGTGATACGAAATAAACTAGCAAGTCTTCTACTGCTAGTTTTTTATTCTTTGCCCTTGTGGTATAATAAAAAAGAAAAAACTGTTAGAGAATATGATGGAGGTTATGATGGACAATATCATTGATGTATCTATTCCTGTTGCGGAAGTGGTGGACAAGCATCCAGAAGTTTTAGATATCCTAGTAGAACTCGGTTTTAAGCCTCTTGCAAATCCCTTGATGCGCAATACAGTCGGTCGCAAAGTATCGCTCAAACAGGGATCTAAGCTCGAAGGAACTCCTATGGACAAGATTGTACGCACACTGGAAGCAAATGGTTACGAAGTGATTGGAATAGACTAATGGCAGATGAACGTATTCATATCCTACGAGATATTTTATTAGAATTGCATCATGGAGCCTCCCCTGAATCCGTTCAGGAACGCTTTGATGCAACCTTTACAGGTGTATCAGCTATCGAGATTTCTCTCATGGAGCACGAGTTGATGAACTCTGACTCAGGTGTGACCTTTGAAGATGTCATGGAGCTCTGTGATGTCCATGCCAATCTCTTTAAAAATGCTGTTAAGGGTGTCGAAGTTGAAGATACAGAGCATCCTGGTCATCCTGTGCGTGTCTTTAAAGATGAAATCTAGCCCTCCGTGCGGCCTTGATTCGTGTTCGTAGATTATTAGATACATATGAGTCTATGGAAGACGAGGAAATGCTTGCGGAGATGCGTAAGGGTTTGGTTCGCCAGATGGGACTTGTAGGTCAGTTTGACCGTCACTACCAGCGCAAGGAAGAACTCTTCTTTCCTATCATGGAACGTTATGGACATGATTCGCCACCAAAAGTCATGTGGGGAGTGGATGACCAAATCAGGGAACTCTTTCAAAAAGCCTTGACGACAGCCAAGTCCCTACCAGAAGTGTCTATTAGCACTGTAAAGGCAGATTTTGAAGCTTTTGCGACAGAATTTGAGAGTATGATTTTTAAGGAAGAATCCATCCTCCTCATGATTCTACTCGAATCCTTTACCCAGGATGACTGGATTCAGATTGCCGAGGAAAGTGATGCTTATGGCTATGCCATTATCCGTCCGTCTGAGAAATGGGTTCCTGAACGTAAAAGCTTTGTTGAGAAGAAAAGTGTAGAAGAGCCAAGTCAGCCAGAAACTGTAGAAGGCCAAGTTCAGAAGGTTATCGATACGCCAGAAGGGCAGTTTACCATCACCTTTACACCTAAGGAAAAGGAAGCAGTGCTGGATCGCCATAGTCAACAGGCTTTTGGTAATGGCTATCTCTCAGTCGAGCAGGCTAATCTTATTCTCAACCATCTGCCAATGGAGATTACCTTTGTTAATAAGGATGATATCTTCCAGTATTATAACGATAACACGCCAGCAGATGAGATGATTTTCAAGCGGACACCGTCTCAAGTTGGGCGCAATGTTGAGCTATGTCATCCGCCCAAGTACCTTGATAAGGTAAAGACCATTATGAAAGGTCTTCGTGACGGGGTCAAGGACAAGTATGAGATGTGGTTCAAGTCCGAGTCACGAGGTAAGTTTGTCCATATCACTTATGCTGCAGTACACGATGAAAATGGAGAATTTCAAGGTGTATTGGAGTATGTTCAGGATATCCAGTCTTACCGTGAGATTGATACAGACTATTTCCGTGGATTAGAATAAGGAGAAACAATGAGTTACGAACAAGAATTTATGAAAGAATTTGAAGCCTGGGTCAATACCCAGATCATGATTAATGATATGGCTCTCAAGGAAAGCCAAAAGGTCTATGAAGAAGATCAAGATGAGCGTGCTAAAGATGCTATGATTCGCTATGAAAGCCGCTTGGATGCCTACCAGTTCTTGCTAGGCAAGTTTGAAAATTTCAAGGCAGGCAAGGATTTCCATGACTTGCCAGAGGATTTGTTTGGTGAGAGACATTATTAAGAGCTATAAAAAAGTGTGGTCTATAAACCGCACTTTTTACATATGATGGGTATGCTTGGTAATCCATTGTTCTGTTTTTATTTTTAACCAAAATGAATAGATTCCAAGAGTGATAATCGTCAGTAAGAACCATTTGATCAATTTCCAAATAACTGGGCACCAGTTCCATCAAAATATAAACGCTGACCATCGATGACAGTATGTCTGACTTTCCAATCTTGCATAAAACAAACTGCCCAAGGTGTGGCAATTCCTAGAGTTAAGGTGATGATGAAAAAAGCGACGATCGAGTGCCCGATAAAGCTGAGTAACCCACCGTCAAAATAACTTTCTTTGTTCATATAGAGTCTCCTTAGAATTTTATGGATAAGTAAATCATTACTTTGAGGTGTTGTACCATAGGAGGAGATAGGAGTCAATATTTCTTGAAATAAGGTACATATAGTTCAAACGAAAATAGCATTCACGATTTGTCCTACTTATCTTTTTGTGTTACAATGTTAGCATGAAAACGAAAAATATCATTAAAACAGGTTTGGCATTAGTAGGCCTCGGAGCACTTGCTTTTGGAGCTAAGAAAGTAGCTGATGACCATAAACTTATGAGAACGCAGGAAGAGTTGACCGCTATTGTGCGTGACTCCTTTTCAGAGATGGGTGAAATTGCGACACTCTATGTCCAAGTGTACGAAAGTAGCCTAGAACGTCTCGTTGGTGGTGTCATTTTTGAAGATGGTCGTCACTATACCTTTGTCTATGAAGATGAAGATCTCATCTATGAGGAGGAAGTCTTATGATTTCTCCTAAGAGTATCGAAGAATTAGCAAATCTAGTTGAACAGGATGGCAAGAAGGTCTTCCTTTTTGTTGCGGATTGGTGTGGCGATTGTCGTTATATCTACCCTGTATTGCCAGAGATTGAAGAATCAAATCCAGAGTTTACCTTTATACGGGTAGACCGTGATGAGTACATGGAACTAGCTAAACTTTGGGATGTTTACGGGATTCCAAGTCTTGTTGTCTTAGATAAGGACAAGGAGATTGGACGCTTTGTCAATCGTGACCGTAAAACCAAGGCACAAATTAACGACTTTTTAGCAGGATTAAAATAGGAGAAAAGAAAGAATGATTTTTACATATAACAAAGAACATGTCGGTGATGTCCTTATGGTCATCGTGAAAAACAGTGGCGATGCCAAACTAGATGTTGAACGTAAAGGCAATGTGGCGCGTGTTTTCCTAAAGGAAACAGGTGAAACTGTTGCTTGGAATATTTTTGAAGTTTCTAGCTTATTCGAAATTGAGGAACGTGGCCAAGTATTCTTGACAGACGACCAAGTAGCTCATTTAAACCAAGAATTGCAAGCTCAAGATTTTACTGAAGAGATTATCAATGACAAGGAACCGAAATTTGTGGTTGGTGAAATTGTAGAGATGGTTGCACATCCAGATAGTGATCACTTGAACATCTGTCAAGTTGCTGTTGGAAATGATAAGACAGTGCAAATCGTGGCAGGTGCCCCAAATGCGCGTCTTGGTTTGAAAACCATTGTAGCTCTTCCAGGAGCAATGATGCCAAAAGGGAATCTCATTTTCTCAGGGGAACTTCGTGGTGAAAAGAGTTTTGGGATGATGTGCAGTCCTCGTGAACTTGCCTTACCAAATGCTCCACAAAAGCGTGGTGTCATTGAATTGTCCGAAGGCCAAGTTGTTGGAACTCCATTCGATCCAGCCAAACATTGGACAGCTTAAATTTGTTAAGTTAGATAGGAGAAAGTAAGATGGCAAAAAATGTAGTGATTACAGGTGCAACATCAGGTATTGGTGAAGCAATTGCGCGTGCCTATCTAGAAAAAGGTGAAAATATTGTTCTCACAGGGACGTCGAACAGAAAGACTTGAAGCTCTCAAAACTGAGTTCGCAGAAGCCTTTCCAAATCAAAAAGTTTGGACCTTTCCTTTAGATGTTACGGATATGAGCATGGTTAAGACTGTCTGTTCAGATATTCTAAAAACTGTGGGTCAGATTGATATCTTGGTTAATAATGCTGGGCTGGCTCTTGGTTTAGCACCCTATCAGGACTATGAAGAGTTGGATATGCTGACCATGCTGGATACCAATGTCAAGGGCCTGATGGCTGTTACTCGTTGTCTCTTGCCTTCTATGGTGACTGCAAATCAAGGCCATATCATTAATATGGGTTCAACTGCAGGTATTTACGCTTACGCTGGTGCAGCAGTCTATTCAGCAACCAAGGCTGCAGTTAAAACTTTTTCAGACGGGCTTCGGATTGACATCATTGCGACAGATATCAAGGTGACCACTATTCAGCCAGGAATTGTAGAGACTGATTTTTCAAAAGTCCGTTTCCATGGAGATGAGGTACGGGCGGCGACAGTCTATCAGGGACTCGAAGCTTTGCAGGCGCAAGATATCGCTGATACTGTAGTTTATGTGACCAGTCAACCACGACGAGTACAAATCACAGATATGACCATCATGGCCAATCAACAAGCAACTGGATTTATGATTCATAGAGATTAATATTATTTTTAAAAAAAGTTACAAGATTTGTAACTTTTTTTGATTTCCTTCGAATAGATAAGTAGGAGGATGAAAAATGTATAATAAAGTTATTATGATCGGACGTTTGACGTCTACACCAGAATTGCACAAAACCAACAATGACAAGTCCGTTGCACGAGCAACTATTGCAGTAAATCGTCGTTACAAAGACCAAAACGGAGAACGTGAAGCAGACTTCATCAATATTGTAGTCTGGGGCAAGCTTGCTGAAACCTTGGCGAGTTATGGAAGCAAAGGTAGTCTCATTTCTGTGGATGGGGAACTTCGTACCCGTAAGTTTGAGAAGAATGGCCAGACCAACTATGTAACAGAAGTTCTCTGTACAGGTTTCCAACTCTTAGAAAGCCGTGCCCAACGTGCTATGCGTGAAAATAATGCAGGTCAAGACTTAGCAGACCTGGTCTTGGAAGAGGAGGAACTTCCATTTTAAAATGACAAGAGTTTGAGAGTTTTCTCAACTCTTTTTATGCTATAAATCAGACTTTTTTCTTGACTATTTTTGACCAAGTGATACAATAGAACTATGGTTTAGCACTCGTATGCAAAGAGTGCTAATAATATGATTGTATTATGGAGGAAAACAGATGTTGAAACCATTAGGAGACCGCGTGGTCTTGAAAATTGAAGAAAAAGAACAAACTGTTGGGGGATTTGTCCTCGCAGGATCAGCCCAAGAAAAAACAAAAACAGCTCGTGTTGTAGCTACTGGGGAAGGTGTTCGCACCTTGAACGGTGATTTGGTTACCCCAAGTGTTAAGATGGGTGACCTTGTTTTGGTAGAGGCTCATGCAGGTATTGATGTCAAAGATGGGGATGAAAAATACATCATTGTAGGTGAAGCTAACATCTTGGCAATCGTTGAAGAATAGAAGGAGAAAGTAAGTATGGCAAAAGATATTAAATTTTCATCAGACGCTCGTTCAGCTATGGTTCGCGGTGTGGATATCCTAGCAGACACTGTTAAAGTAACCTTGGGGCCTAAAGGACGTAACGTTGTTCTTGAAAAATCATTCGGTTCACCATTGATTACCAACGACGGTGTGACGATCGCTAAAGAAATTGAATTGGAAGACCATTTTGAAAATATGGGTGCCAAATTGGTATCAGAAGTAGCTTCTAAGACTAATGATATCGCTGGTGACGGGACAACTACTGCAACAGTCTTGACACAGGCAATCGTTCGTGAAGGAATCAAAAACGTTACAGCAGGAGCAAATCCAATCGGTATTCGTCGAGGGATTGAAGCAGCGGTTGCTACAGCTGTAGAAGCCTTGAAGAACAATGCTATTCCAGTAGCCAATAAAGAAGCTATTGCGCAGGTTGCTGCTGTATCCTCTCGTTCTGAAAAAGTAGGTGAGTACATCTCAGAAGCCATGGAAAAAGTAGGTAAAGACGGAGTTATCACCATTGAAGAATCACGTGGTATGGAAACAGAGCTGGAAGTTGTAGAAGGAATGCAATTTGACCGTGGTTACCTCTCACAATACATGGTTACTGATAATGAAAAAATGGTTGCAGACCTTGAAAATCCATACATTTTAATCACTGACAAGAAGATTTCAAATATCCAAGAAATCTTGCCACTTCTAGAAAGTATTCTTCAAAGCAGTCGTCCGCTCTTGATTATTGCAGATGATGTTGATGGTGAAGCACTGCCAACACTTGTTTTGAACAAGATTCGTGGTACTTTCAACGTAGTTGCTGTTAAGGCTCCTGGTTTCGGTGATCGTCGTAAAGCAATGTTGGAAGACATCGCAATTTTGACAGGTGGAACTGTTATTACTGAAGACCTTGGTCTTGAGTTAAAAGATGCTACCATCGAAGCACTTGGTCAAGCAGCTAAAGTGTCTGTTGATAAAGATAGTACAGTCATTGTAGAAGGTGCAGGTAATCCTGAAGCAATTGCTAACCGTGTTGCTGTCATCAAATCACAAATTGAAACAACAACTTCAGAATTTGACCGTGAAAAGCTCCAAGAACGCTTGGCTAAATTGTCAGGTGGAGTTGCAGTTATCAAGGTCGGAGCTGCGACTGAAACAGAATTGAAAGAAATGAAACTCCGCATCGAAGACGCCCTCAATGCGACTCGCGCAGCTGTTGAAGAAGGTATCGTTGCAGGTGGTGGTACTGCCCTTGTCAATGTTATCTCTGCTGTTGCGGCCTTGGAGTTAGAAGGTGATGAAGCAACTGGACGCAACATTGTTCTTCGTGCCTTGGAAGAACCTGTACGTCAAATCGCTTACAATGCAGGTTATGAAGGTTCAATTGTTATTGATCGTTTGAAAAATGCAGAGCTTGGAACAGGCTTCAATGCTGCAACAGGTGAATGGGTCAACATGATTGAAGCAGGAATTATCGATCCTGTTAAGGTTAGCCGTTCAGCCCTTCAGAACGCAGCTTCAGTAGCAAGCTTGATTCTAACAACAGAAGCAGTCGTAGCCAACAAACCAGAACCAGCTGCACCAGCGCCAGCTATGGATCCATCTATGATGGGTGGTTACTAAGAGATAAATAAAAACAGGTAGAAATGAGAATTTTCTACCTGTTTTTTAGATATTACTCAAAAAGAGGAAGCTCAGCCTCATCTTTTTACATTCAATTAGTTATGGTTTGATAACTTCAGCTCCACCCATGTATGGACGAAGAACTTCTGGAATGGTCACAGAACCATCTTCGTTTTGATAGTTTTCAAGGATAGCAGCGACTGTACGTCCAACAGCAAGTCCAGAACCATTCAAAGTATGAAGAAGTTTAACCTTACCATCGGCTTCATCACGGTAACGGATTTGGGCACGACGAGCTTGGAAATCTTCTGTATTTGAACAGCTTGAGATTTCACGGTAAGTATTTTGCGCAGGGATCCATACTTCCAAGTCATAAGTCTTAGCAGCAGAGAAGCCCATGTCTCCTGTAGAAAGAGCAACCACACGGTATGGAAGGTTGAGTTTTTGAAGGATGTTTTCAGCGTTGGCTGTCATCTTTTCCAATTCTTCGTATGATTCTTCAGGTTTGGCAAATTTCACCATTTCTACCTTGTGGAATTGGTGTAAACGAATCAAACCACGAGTATCACGACCAGCTGAACCAGCTTCAGAACGGAATGATGGGCTCATAGCAGTAAAGTAGATTGGCAAGTCTTTTCCATCAAGAATTTCATCACGGTAGTAGTTGGTCAGAGGAACTTCAGCTGTAGGAATGAGGACGTAGTTCGTATCTTTCAATTCAAATGTATCTTCTTTGAATTTTGGATATTGACCAGTACCAAACATAGAATCATGGTTAACCATGTAAGGTGTGATGACTTCAGTGTAACCTTCTTTTCCATGCTCATCCAACATAAAGTTGTAGATAGCACGTTCCAAACGAGCCCCAAGTCCTTTATAGAAGAGGAAGCGCGCTCCAGTTACCTTTCCACCACGTTCCCAGTCAAGAATACCAAGATCTTCACCTAGATCCCAGTGAGCTTTTGGTTCAAAGTCGAACGCGCGAGGAGTTCCCCAACGGCGAACTTCTACGTTATCATCTTCGTCTACACCGATAGGCACGCTATCAGCTGGGATGTTTGGAAGAGTAGTGGTAAATTCTGTTAATTTAGCATCGATTTCTGCCAATTCAGCATCAAGAGCTTTTACCTCGGCAGAGAGGGTCTGCATAGCTGCAATCTTGTCATCTGCATTTTCCTTGTTACGTTTAGCTTGTGCAATCTCAGCAGAAACTGTGTTACGTTCAGCCTTGAGGGTTTCAACCTTAACCAAGATGTCACGTCGTTTGGCATCGATTTCTTTCATCTCGTTCAAGATAGCAGCATCTACACCACGTGTAGCTAGTTTTTCTGCGACAGCATCAAAGTCTGTACGAATACGTTTGATATCTAACATATAAACTCCTTTATGAAAAAAGCACACCCGACAAAGCGTTGGAGTGGCAGGGCCACGGTTCCATCCAACTTCACAGGTGTGCACTTGATTCTGTATTTGATTTAAAACAACGGTAGAATTTCAATTAAATCTTCTATCTGCTCGCAGCACCCGCAGACTTTCTGAAAGAAGGAAGTAACCTACTTATCCGTTTCTATGATTATACTAAACTTTCTATTTTTTTGCAAATAGATTTTTAATTTTTCGACCAATGATTTGGACTAAGGTAGGAAGTTTGACTACCTTGTCATTTCCCAGTTTTTCACGAGCTATTTTAAGAATTTTTCCAGAGTCTTTTGAGGCAAAGAGGAATTTTCCTTGATCTGTAAAGACTTCAAAATGCCGACTAACCTTGCGGCCTGAAACATTGGCTCCGATTTGATTAATGCTGGACCATGGGATTTGAATATAGTCCTCGACATTACGGTCTGCGTAAAATTCTAGGGCATGATCTCCGATCAAAAATTTTCCAACCTTTCCTGTAATGGAGAGATAGGAAGTTCCAGTTGTTTGCAAGTCGACGACCTTGTTGAGGGATTGTGTCATGTTTAGTCTTCCTTATTTTCACCGAAAAATGCTTGGTAGAGAGCTTTAAGAGCGGCTTTTTCTTGATCTTTATGGACAACAAACATGATAGAAACTTCACTAGAACCTTGTGACATCATTTGGATGTTGATGTTGTTCTCAGATAAGGCACGAGTGGCTGTAGCAGTTACCCCGATATGACGCTTCATTTTTTCACCAACAATCATAATGATAGAGAGATCGTGTTCGATTTCAGCGTGGTCTACCTCTGCTTTTTGAACTAATTGACGAAGGATTTCTTCTTCCTTAATCGGAGTCAATTCTCGTGAACGTAAAATGATAGACAGGTCATCGATACCAGTTGGCATGTGTTCCCAGCCGATATTAAGGTCTTCCAAGATTTGAAGAACTTTACGACCAAAACCGATTTCGCGGTTCATGAGATACTTAGACATATTAATGCTGACAAAGCCAGAATCCCCAGCAATCCCAACAACTGGGAATTCATCACTGCTGTGTTTCAGAACGATGCGAGTACCTGGATGGTCAGGATTATTAGTATTTTTGATAACAAGAGGAATTTTCCCACGGTAGGCAGGTAGAAGTGCTTCATCGTGTAGTACAGAGAATCCTGCATAGGCCAATTCACGCATTTCACGGTAGGTCAATTCAGGGATAGAGTGTGGTTTATGGATAATACCAGGGTGAGCTGCAAAGATTCCATCTACATCAGTAAAGTTTTCATAGAGGTCAGCTTTGACACCAGCAGCAATGATTGAACCAGTAATATCTGATCCCCCACGTGAGAAGGTACAAATTTGATCTTCTTTAGTAACACCGAAGAAACCAGGGATAACAAGAACTTCAGTTGAATTTGTCAATTCCTCGATTTTATCATAACTTGATGGGATGATTCGCGCATTTCCAGGTTCGCTCGTAACGACGATACCAGCTTCCCTAGGATGAACATAACGCGCCTCCAAGCCATTTTGGTTAAAGTAGGCTGCAATCAACTTAGCATTGTTATTTTCTCCAGCTGCTAGGAAGGTATCATAGAGGAACTTATTATCTTCAATTGGAAGAGTAGCTAGAGAGCGAATGCTTTTTGAAATTTTGTCTAAAACGGCTGGTTTGAGACCTAATTCGCTAACCATAGCAGCATAGCGATCAATAATCCAGTTTTTGGCTTTTTGCTAATATCATTTCCAGCTACATAGTCGCGGTAGTATTTAATCAAGGCATCTGTCACCTTGGTATCTTCAGAATTTCGTTTACCAGGTGCAGATACAACCACAAAACGACGTTCTGGATCACTTTTGACAATATTTAAAACTTTTTCTAACTGATTAGCAGAGGCAAGCGAGCTTCCACCAAATTTAACAACCTTCATAAGAACTCCTAAAGTAAGTATTTTATACGATTATAGCAGAAAGAGGGGCTTTTTTCAATCTGGAAAATGTCCTATATAATTGTTTGAATGTCTCATCAGGAAAGCTTATAATAAAGGTGCAGGAGAAAAGACTCTTCTAACGAAAGGAGTTGGGGGAAGATGATTAAAAGAGTAGTTTGTTTAATCTTATTAGTCCTTAGCTTCGTGATGATTCCTACAAATATCGGAGCAAGTTCTCAACCTCTTCCCAGTGGTCGTTTGACGGGAGAAGAATTAGCGATAGAATATGCTCAGGAAGGTCAGATTTCAGTTGAGAGGGCTAAAATTATCTTATCTATCGGCTTGTCAGATAGTAAGTCAAGGACCTATCGAATTCTCTCTGAAAAGATTATCGTCAATCCTAACTATGAAGCTAGAGTCAAGTTTTATTGTCGAACAGATGAAAGTGGACAATTTAGAGGAATCACGAAACTCTTAGCTACAAGTCTGGTCAACAAGGACGGAAATAAGGAGGCTCCTTTTACAGGAAATCTTTTTGCCTACCTAGAAGATCCAAATCGTGTTTTTTACATGGTTTCAGGAGAATTCTACCATAAGGGATCAAACCAAGAACAGCTTTATCAGAGAGAAGGAGGACGAATGCTTGAAGTGATTTATGATTTCATGGATGATACAAGTACTGGTTTTCCTGTATTTTTAGAGACCAAACTAAGATTTTAAAATCGGCCGAGACACTTTCGGTCGATTTTTCTCTTGTTTAAAAAGCCGGAAAAAGATATAATTTGAAAACAAAATAATTTATTCTTCGTTGTAAATTAAAAGGAGTGCCTATGAATCATATTCTTTATCAAGTTCAAGACGATTTAGCGATACTAACTTTAAATCGTCCTGAGGTGGCCAATGGTTTTCATATTCCTATGTGTCAAGAAATTCTAGAAGCATTGGAATTGGCTGAAAAAGATGCTTCGGTTTCGTTTATTCTCATTAATGCTGCTGGCAAAGTCTTCTCCGTTGGAGGGGGATTTAGTAGAAATGAAACGTGCAGTCGATGAGGATGACATTGGCTCCCTTACTCAAATTGCGGAGTTGGTAAATACGATTTCCTATAAGATTAAACAAATTTCTAAACCAGTCATTATGGAGGTGGATGGAGCAGTTGCTGGAGCTGCGGCTAATATGGCTTTAGCAGTTGATTTCTGTATTGCTTCTGACAAAGCTAAATTCATTCAGGCCTTTGTAGGTGTGGGCTTAGCTCCTGATGCGGGTGGCTTATTCTTGCTTACACGATCACTTGGTACGACTCGGGCAACGCAATTAGCTATGACTGGAGAAGCTTTCACAGCAGAAAAAGCACTGGAAGCTGGAGCTGTCTATCGTCTGTGTGCTAGTGATCAACTGGAAAAGACAAGAGAACAACTATTGAAGAAGTTGAGAAGAGGCTCCTCTAACTCCTATGCTGCTATTAAGAAGTTAGTCTGGGAGAGCGAGTTTAAGCAGTGGCACGAGTACGCACAGCTAGAACTGGAATTGCAAAAATCTCTATCTTATACGGAAGATTTTAAAGAAGGTGTTCGTGCACATTCTGAAAGACGACGTCCAAAATTTATCGGAAAGTAAAAAAATACTTGCACAATTCTTTGAAGTTTGATATACTTTTTTTGTCAAATGTTTTGATAGTTAAACTTTTTGATAAGGGAGGGAAGAGAATTGGACTACCAACGGATCAATGACTATTTAACATCTATTTTTAATAACGTCCTGGTGATTGAGGAAGTAAGTTTGCGAGGTAGTCGTTTCAAGGACATCTCTATCAAGGAAATGCACACAATTGATGTGGTTGGTAAGTTTCCAAATGCGACACCAAGTCAAGTGTCCAAAGAGTTGATGGTAACTCTAGGAACAGTGACAACTAGCTTGAACAACTTGGAACGAAAAGGTTACATCGAACGCTTACGTTCAGATCAGGATCGTCGTGTAGTACATCTGCATTTGACCAAGAAAGGTCGACTTGTACATCGTCTCCATAAACGTTTCCACAAGGCCATGGTCGAAAGAATTATCGAAGGCATGAGCCCAGAGGAAATGGATGTTATGAGTAAAGGTTTGATCAATCTTTATCAATTTTTGGAGGATTTGAAATAATGGCTTTTGCGAAAATAAGCCAGGTTGCTCATTATGTACCAGAGCAGATTGTCACAAATGAAGATTTGGCTCAGGTTATGGATACGAGTGATGAATGGATTTCAAGTCGAACTGGGATTAAGGAACGTCGCATTTCTAAGACAGAATCAACAGGAGATTTGGCAACGGCAGTTGCAAAACAACTCCTAGAGAAGTCAGGTATTTCTGCTGAAGAGTTGGATTTTATCATTCTAGCTACGATGACACCTGACTCGATGATGCCTTCAACAGCCGCTCGTGTTCAGGCTAAAATCGGCGCTCACAAGGCTTTTACCTATGACTTAACAGCTGCCTGTAGTGGCTTTATCTTTGCCTTATCAACTGCAGAGAAGTTCATCTCTTCAGGAGCTTATCGTAAGGGTCTAGTTATCGGTAGTGAAACCATGTCAAAAGCTTTAGACTGGTCAGATCGATCAACAGCTGTTCTTTTTGGAGACGGTGCTGGTGGCGTCTTACTAGAAGCAAGTGAACAGCCACATTTCCTAGCGGAGAGTCTCAATAGCGATGGTTCGCGTAGTGAGTGTTTGACATATGGACAGACTGGTTTAACTTCACCATTTTCAAATCAAGAAAAGCCCGATGCTTTCTTGAGAATGGATGGTCGAGCAGTCTTTGATTTTGCGATTCGAGATGTTGCTAAGTCTATAAAAAATACTATAGTAGAGAGTCCTCTGTCGGCAGAAGAACTAGATTATCTCTTGCTTCATCAAGCTAATATTCGAATTTTAGATAAGATGGCTAGAAAGATCGGTGTAGATCGAGACAAGCTTCCTGCCAATATGACCAAGTATGGAAATACCAGTGCGGCAAGTATTCCGATCCTACTTTCAGAGTGTGTAGAGGAAGGGCTCATTCGTTTGGATGGTAGCCAAAATATTCTCTTGTCAGGCTTCGGTGGAGGTTTGACATGGGGCACACTTATTGTTACAATTTAGGTAATCATGTGGTGAACACATTGTTATAAAAAACTATTTATTTTAAAGGAGTCTATCATGGCAGTATTTGAAAAAGTACAAGAAATTATCGTTGAAGAACTTGGAAAAGATGCATCAGAAGTAACGCTTGAATCTACTTTTGATGATTTGGATGCAGATTCATTGGACTTGTTCCAAGTGATCTCAGAAATTGAAGACGCTTTTGATATCCAAATCGAAGCTGAAGATAATTTGAAAACAGTTGGCGACTTGGTTGCTTACGTTGAAGAGCAAACAAAATAATTAAAATAAAAGAAGAAGGAGTAGGGGAGACCCGCTCCCTCTTGTTTAGGCAATAGTTTGACCGTCAAATTATAAAAAGATCGAACTATTACGTAAGCAAGACATATGGAGGCAATATGAAAACACGTATCACTGAACTATTAAATATTAAATATCCGATCTTCCAAGGTGGAATGGCCTGGGTGGCAGATGGCGATTTGGCTGGAGCTGTTTCAAAAGCGGGTGGTCTCGGTATCATTGGTGGAGGAAATGCTCCTAAAGAAGTGGTTAAGGCTAATATCGATAAGATTAAATCATTAACAGACAAACCTTTTGGTGTCAATATCATGCTTCTGTCTCCATTTGTTGAGGATATTGTTGACCTTGTGATTGAAGAAGGAGTTAAGGTAGTCACAACTGGTGCAGGGAATCCAAGTAAATATATGGAACGATTCCATGAAGCAGGAATCACCGTTATTCCTGTAGTACCTAGCGTAGCTTTGGCTAAACGCATGGAAAAAATTGGAGCGGATGCCGTCATTGCTGAAGGTATGGAAGCCGGTGGACACATCGGTAAACTAACAACTATGACCTTGGTTCGTCAAGTTGCAGCTGCTGTTTCTATTCCTGTTATCGCTGCTGGCGGTATTGCAGACGGTGAAGGAGCTGCTGCAGGCTTTATGCTTGGTGCAGAGGCTGTACAAGTAGGAACTCGTTTTGTAGTTGCTAAAGAATCAAATGCCCATCCTAACTATAAAGCTAAAATTTTAAAAGCTCGTGATATTGACACAACGATCTCAGCACAACATTTTGGACACGCAGTTCGTGCCATTAAAAACAAATTGACTCGTGATTTCGAGCAAGCTGAAAAAGATGCCTTCAAACAAGAAAATCCAGATTTGGAAATTTTTGAACAAATGGGGGCAGGTGCTCTAGCCAAAGCGGTTGTTCACGGAGATGTGGATGGTGGATCTGTTATGGCAGGTCAAATTGCTGGCCTTGTTTCCAAAGAAGAAACTGTTGAAGAAATCTTAAAGATATTTACTACGGTGCAGCTGAAAAGATTCAAGCAGAAGCTGCTCGTTGGGCAGGAGTTACAAGAAATGACTAAAACAGCCTTTCTATTTGCAGGTCAAGGAGCACAGTACTTAGGAATGGGGCATGAACTCTATGACCAATATGCTATCGTCAAGGAAACAATCGACCAAGCTAGCCAAGTCTTGGGGTATGACCTTCGTGACTTGATTGATAATGATGAAACAAAGCTACATCAGACTCGTTACACGCAACCAGCTATTTTAGCTACGTCCGTTGCTATTTACCGACTACTAAAGGAGAAAGGTTATCAGCCTGATATGGTGGCAGGATTGTCTCTTGGAGAATATTCTGCCCTGGTAGCTAGTGGTGCACTGGATTTTGAAGATGCAATGGCTCTAGTTGCTAAACGTGGAGCTTATATGGAAGAAGCAGCACCAGCAGGATCAGGGAAAATGGTAGCTGTGCTTTAATACACCGGTTGAAGTAATTGAAAAAGCTTGTCAAGAAGCTTCTCAACTTGGTGTTGTAACTCCAGCCAACTACAATACTCCAAGCCAGATTGTTATTGGTGGTGAGGTAGCTGCAGTAGATCGTGCAGTTGAACTTTTGCAAGAGGCAGGAGCAAAACGCTTGATTCCGCTCAATGTTTCTGGACCTTTCCATACAGCTTTATTGGAACCTGCTAGTCAAAAATTAGCTCAAGCCATAGAAGATGTTGAGTTTAGTGACTTTGTTTGTCCACTTGTTGGCAATACAGAAGCAAATGTCGTGGGAAAAGAACGAATTGCTGAACTCCTGACTCGTCAAGTTAAGGAACCCGTTCGCTTTTATGAAAGTATTGCAGTCATGCAAGAAGCGGGTGTCACTCGTTTTATTGAGATTGGACCTGGTAAAGTTTTGTCAGGATTCGTCAAAAAGATAGATAAAACAGCTCAACTTGCTAATGTGGAAGATCAAGCAAGTTTACAAGCACTCTTAGAAAATTAGCCAAACTGGTAGAAGTTCTGAAAGGAGAAAAATGAAACTAGAACAGAAAAATGTCTTTATTACAGGCTCAAGTCGAGGAATTGGTCTTGCCATTGCTCATAAATTTGCCAGCTTGGGAGCCAATGTTGTCTTGAATAGTCGTGGTGAAATCTCCGAGGAGCTTCTAGCCGAATTTAAACCATACGGAGTGAAGGTCCTTGCTATTTCTGGTGACGTTTCTGATTTTGCGGACGCAAAGCGTATGGTGGACCAAGCCATTGAAGAGCTGGGTTCAGTTGATGTCCTCGTTAATAATGCTGGGATTACTCAAGACACTCTCATGCTTAAGATGACAGAAGAAGATTTTGAGAAGGTTTTAAAAGTCAATTTGACAGGTGCCTTCAATATGACACAATCAGTCTTGAAACCGATGATAAAAGCTCGTGAAGGGGCCATTATCAATATGTCTAGTGTCGTTGGTTTGATGGGAAATATCGGTCAAGCAAACTACGCTGCTTCTAAGGCTGGTCTGATTGGGTTTACCAAGTCAGTAGCACGTGAGGTAGCCAATCGCAATGTGCGTGTCAATGCCATTGCTCCAGGAATGATTGAATCAGATATGACTGCAGTTCTATCTGATAAGGTGAAAGAAGCCATGTTGGCACAAATTCCGATGAAACAATTTGGCCAAGCTGAGCAAGTCGCAGAGGTGACAGCCTTTCTTGCAAGTCAAGATTATCTAACGGGACAAGTCATCGCAATTGATGGTGGACTAACCATGCAATAAGAGTTAAAATAGAGGTATAAAAATGAAACTAAATCGAGTAGTAGTAACAGGTTATGGATTAACATCTCCGATTGGGAACACACCAGAGGAATTTTGGAACAGTCTAAAAAAATGGAAAGATTGGAATCGGTGAAATCACTAAGTTTGATCATAGTGCTTTTGATGTTCATAATGCGGCAGAAATTCAGGATTTTCCTTTTGACAAATATTTTGTAAAAAAAGATACCAACCGTTTTGATGACTATTCTTTGTATGCCTTGTATGCAGCTCAAGAAGCAGTGAACAATGCAAATCTTGACCTTGAAGCACTTGATCAAAGACCGCTTTGGTGTCATTGTGGCATCAGGTATCGGTGGTATCAAAAGAAATCGAAGACCAAGTGCTTCGACTACATGATAAAGGGACCAAAACGTGTAAAACCATTGACACTTCCAAAAAGCCTTGCCAAATATGGCTGCAGGGAATGTTGCTATGCGCTTTAGGGGCAAATGGGATTTGTAAATCTATCAATACAGCTTGTGCTTCATCAAATGATGCTATCGGGGATGCCTTCCGTTCTATCAAATTTGGTTTCCAAGACATCATGCTAGTTGGTGGTTCAGAATCTTCTATTACTCCATTTGCCATTGCTGGTTTCCAAGCCTTAACAGCTCTTTCAACAACAGAGGACCCAACTCGTGCTTCTATTCCATTTGATAAGGATCGTAATGGATTTGTCATGGGTGAAGGATCAGGTATGTTGGTTCTTGAAAGTTTAGAGCATGCTGAAAAACGCGGTGCAACTATCCTAGCTGAAGTTGTCGGATACGGGAACACTTGTGACGCCTACCACATGACTTCACCACATCCAGAAGGCCAAGGTGCTATTAAAGCTATCAAACTTGCCTTGGACGAAGCTGAGATTACACCAGACCAAGTAGCCTATGTCAATGCTCATGGTACATCAACTCCTGCTAATGAAAAAGGAGAGAGTGGTGCTATCGTAGCAGTTCTTGGTAAGGAAGTACCTGTATCTTCAACCAAGTCATTTACTGGACACTTGCTCGGTGCAGCTGGAGCAGTTGAAGCCATTGCAACAATTGAAGCCATCCGTAACAACTATGTACCAATGACAGCCGGAACTACTGAATTGTCAGACTACATTGAAGCAAATGTTATTTATGGACAAGGCTTGGAACGTGAAATTCCCTTATGCTATCTCAAACACTTTTGGATTTGGTGGGCATAATGCAGTTCTTGCTTTCAAACGTTGGGAGAATAAGTAAAGATGAATTTAAATGAAATCAAAGACTTGATGGCACAATTTGACCAGTCAAGCTTGAGAGAATTTTCTTATAAAAATGGAACGGATGAGTTACTCTTCAGCAAGAATGAAGCAAAACTTGTTGCAGAAACAAGTCCAGCACCTCAACCAGTTGTTTCAGCACCTGCACCTACAGTAGCACCTCAAGCTCTAACTTCAACACCAGCTGTAGAAGTAGTTTCAGAAACAAGCGCTACTGAATCTGTAGCTGAAGGAGATTTAGTAGAGAGCCCACTTGTCGGAGTTGCTTACTTGGCTGCGGGACCAGACAAACCTAATTTTGTTTCAGTTGGCGATACAGTTAAAAAGGGTCAAACCTTGGTCATCATCGAAGCTATGAAGGTCATGAACGAAATTCCAGCACCTAAAGATGGTGTCGTAACAGAAATTCTTGTTGCCAATGAAGAAATGGTTGAGTTCGGGAAAGGCTTGGTACGTATCAAATGATTGATATTCAAGGAATTAAAGAAGCTTTGCCACACCGCTATCCCATGCTCTTAGTGGATCGTGTTTTTGGAAGTCAGCGAAGATACAATCGTTGCTATTAAAAAAATGTAACGATTAACGAACCTTTCTTCAATGGTCATTTTCCTCAATACCCAGTTATGCCAGAGTCCTTATTATGGAAGCTTTGGCACAAACAGCAGGTGTTTTGGAATTATCAAAACCTGAAAACAAAGGGAAGCTTGTCTTCTATGCTGGTATGGACAAAGTCAAATTTAAAAAACAAGTTGTTCCTGGTGATCAGCTTGTCATGACAGCAACGTTTGTCAAACGTCGTGGCACAATCGCCGTAGTAGAAGCGAAGGCAGAAGTAGATGGTAAGCTAGCAGCTAGCGGTACTCTAACCTTTGCTATTGGAAACTAGGGAGGTTTTCCATGTTTCGTAAGATTTTAATTGCCAATCGTGGTGAAATTGCTGTTCGTATTATTCGTGCGGCACGAGAATTAGGAATTGCCACAGTCGCTGTTTATTCAACTGCTGACAAGGAAGCTCTCCACGCGCTTTTGGCTGATGAGGCTATCTGTATCGGCCCTGGAAAGGCTACAGAATCTTATCTGAACATCAATGCCATCCTATCAGCTGCAGTCTTGACTGAAGCTGAAGCTATTCACCCTGGATTTGGTTTTTTAAGTGAAAATTCCAAATTTGCAACCATGTGTGAAGAAGTCGGTATCAAATTTATCGGACCATCAGCTCGTGTCATGGATATCATGGGGGATAAAATTAACGCCCGTGCTCAAATGATTAAGGCTAATGTTCCCGTCATTCCAGGTTCAGATGGAGAAGTCCATACTGCAGAAGAGGCCCTCGCTATCGCCGAAAAAATTGGTTATCCAGTTATGCTGAAAGCTTCAGCTGGAGGTGGTGGTAAAGGGATTCGTAAGGTTGAAAAAGCAGAAGATCTTGTTTCAGCCTTTGAAACAGCCTCTAGTGAAGCTAAAGCGAACTTTGGTAATGGAGCTATGTACCTAGAGCGTGTGATTTATCCTGCTCGACATATTGAAGTACAGATTCTTGCTGACCAGATGGGTCATGTTATTCACCTAGGTGAGCGTGACTGTTCGCTTCAACGGAATAACCAGAAGGTTTTAGAAGAAAGTCCTTCGATTGCCATTGGGAAAACACTGCGTAATGAAATTGGTGCTGCAGCAGTCCGTGCAGCGGAGTCTGTAGGCTACGAAAACGCTGGTACGATAGAATTTTTATTGGATGAAGCAAGTGGTAAATTCTACTTTATGGAGATGAATACGCGTGTCCAAGTGGAACACCCAGTAACCGAATTTGTATCTGGTGTGGATATTGTTAAGGAACAAATCCGTATCGCAGCAGGTCAACCATTGACTTTGAAGCAAGAAGATATTGTTCTAAAAGGACACGCCATTGAGTGTCGAATTAACGCAGAAAATCCAGCCTTTAATTTTGCACCAAGTCCAGGTAAGATTACCAATCTTTATCTACCGAGTGGTGGTGTCGGCTTGCGTGTTGACTCTGCAGTTTATCCAGGTTATACCATTCCGCCATACTATGATAGTATGATTGCTAAAATTATTGTTCATGGCGAAAATCGTTTTGATGCTCTCATGAAAATGCAACGAGCTCTTTATGAACTCGAAATTGAAGGGGTTGTCACCAATGCTGATTTCCAACTCGATTTGATTTCAGATCGTCGAGTGATAGCAGGGGACTACGATACTTCCTTCTTGATGGAAACTTTCTTACCACACTATCAAGAAAAAGAATAATGTAAAAAGACTATGAGACCGAAAAGGGGGATGTATGGCTCTATTTAGTAAAAAAGATAAATATATTCGAATCAATCCCAATCGTTCGACTGTAAATCAACCTCAGATCAAGCCAGAGGTTCCAGATGAGCTCTTCTCCCAATGTCCAGGTTGCAAATATACGATTTACCAAAAGGATTTGGGGAGTGAGCGTATATGCCCTCACTGTGGCTATACCTTCCGTATTTCAGCTCAAGAGCGTTTAGCTTTAACCATTGATATGGGTACGTTTTTGGAAATGTTTAAAGGGATTGAGACTCAGGATCCATTGGAATTTCCAGGCTACCAGAAAAAATTAGCCTCTATGCGTGAAAAAACAGGTCTTGATGAGGCTGTTGTAACAGGAACAGCTTTGATTAAGGGAGAGAAGGTTGCCCTTGGCATCATGGATTCTAACTTTATTATGGCGTCAATGGGAACAGTTGTTGGTGAGAAAATCACTCGCTTGTTCGAATATGCGACCGCTGAAAAATTACCTGTCGTATTGTTTACAGCTTCTGGCGGAGCACGCATGCAGGAAGGAATCATGAGCTTGATGCAGATGGCCAAAATCTCTGCCGCAGTCAAACGTCATTCCAATGCAGGTCTCTTTTATCTGACAATCCTTACAGATCCGACGACTGGAGGAGTAACAGCTTCCTTTGCTATGGAAGGGGATATCATCTTGGCAGAACCCCAAAGTTTGGTAGGTTTTGCTGGACGCCGTGTGATTGAAAATACAGTAAGAGAAGACCTACCAGAAGACTTCCAGAAAGCAGAGTTTTTACTGGAACATGGTTTTGTAGATGCAATTATTAAACGGCGAGAATTGCCAGATACGATTGCTCGATTAGTAAGACTACACAGGAGGGAGAGTTGATGAATATTGCGAAAATCGTTAGAGAAGCTCGTGAACAAACTCGCCTAACAGCCTTGGACTTCGCAACAGGAATTTTTGATGATTTTATTGAGCTTCATGGGGACCGCTCCTTCCGTGATGATGGTGCTATTATTGGTGGTATCGGTTGGTTGGGAGACCAAGCAGTGACTGTTGTTGGAATCCAAAAAGGTAAAAGTTTACAAGATAATCTTAACCGTAACTTTGGTCAACCTCATCCTGAAGGTTACCGAAAAGCCCTTCGTTTGATGAAACAAGCAGAAAAGTTTGGTCGTCCAATTGTAACCTTTATCAATACTGCTGGTGCCTATCCTGGTGTAGGTGCAGAAGAACGTGGTCAAGGTGAAGCAATTGCTAGAAATCTCTTTGAAATGAGCGACCTAAAAGTGCCCATTATCGCCATTATTATCGGAGAAGGTGGCTCTGGTGGAGCTCTAGCTCTAGCAGTGGCTGACCGTGTTTGGATGCTAGAAAACTCTATCTATGCAGTTCTCAGTCCCGAAGGCTTTGCTTCCATCTTGTGGAAAGATGGCACGCGTGCCATGGAAGCAGCTGAGTTGATGAAAATCACTTCACATGAACTTTTGGAGATGGAAGTCGTAGATAAGGTTATTTCAGAGAGAGGCCTCTCTGCCAAAGAGCTGCTAGCTCGTGTGAAAAATGAACTTCAAACAGAAATTGAACAATTAAAACAATTATCGTCGGAGAAACTTTTTGGAAGAGCGTTATCAACGCTTTAGAAAATATTAAAAAGACAGCTAGAACTAAAAAAAGGTTCTAGCTTTTTGGTTTCTCTCAAAAATTCATTTCAGGATTAAAAAAATTGACAGTTGAGGAAATGGAACTGAGAGTCATTAAAAAGATGTATATTATATAATAAGGAATGATAATCTATAAGTGCTACAGAGAATAGACTAAGTTTTTTTATAGATTTTTATGCTGTGCTTGGTCAGTATATAACTGATAAACTGAATAGGGAGTTGTTATTCTTTCCCTCCATCAAGGTAATTTTTTAGGAGTGAGTATGAAAAAACTAGGGCATTTGGGAGTCTTTATCTTACTGGTATTCTTATCGGTTTATCTACCAGAGTTAGGGATTGTGCATCTGACTAAGTTTTTAGGATGGGGGATAGATGGCTATTCTATCTTTTTAACAGTTGAAGTAATAGCTCTTTTGCTATTATTTATCTACTGGCTCAAAAAGAAAGAGATGCTCTATATTTTTGAAAAAAAGGGTTCTAAGAAGTCAAGATTCTTTTACCTTGTAGTTGGTCTAGTGGCTACTTATTTTGATCGTCAATTGGTGGATGCTTTCCAGTTACAGTTTCATCACTTAATTGATAACAAGTATATCTTTCATGACCTTCTTTCGGTCCTATACTCCAATGGGCAACCAACTTTTCTATCAACTGTTCTCAGTTTTAGTTTAACAGTAGTCGTCGGACCTATATTGGAGGAACTGATCCATAGAGGGTACTTTATGAATACCTTCTTTCCCAAGTCCAGGTATTATCTGGATGTTATTTTATCAGCCCTTATCTTTGGAATCAGTCATTTGGTGTTTTCCCATCGCGATCCTATCAGTTTGATGTTTTATAGTTTAGGCGGTCTCTTCTTTGCCCTGGTCTACCGTTGGACAAAGAATCTAAAAATCACAATCCTATGCCATAGTTTTTTCAATTTTCTCATTTATGCAAAACCCATCTGGATTTTTGTTTATAATTATGTCTATTACCACTTTTTTAGATAGTGGAAGGCAAAGAAAAAAGTGTTTGATAATTGTCAAACACTTTTTCTATATTATTTAATCTTCTTCTGTCACAAATTGACTAAGGAGTCCATTGATGAAACGGGCTGACTTTTGATCTGAAAAGCTCTTAGCAAGTTCAATAGCTTCGTTAACAGCTACGAGCTGAGGAGTATCAAATGAAGTGATTTCAAAAACTCCTAGGCGTAGTAAATTCTTTTCTACCAAAGTTAGACGATCGATGGTCCAACCAGTTTTCAAATGTTGAGTAATTTGTTTGTCCAGATCATCCTTTTTAGCTTGGACACCAGAAACGAGCTCTACAAGGAAGTTAGGAAGTTGTACGTCTGTATCTTCGCGATCATGTGTGTAGGCGAAGCGACAAGCAGTTTCTAGATCTGAACCAAATTCAAGACTCATCAAGGCTTGGAAAGCACACTTACGTAGTTCACGTCTAGATTCTAATAATGGACTAGTCATTGAGGAAGTCCTCGTCGAATAAGTCTTTCAATTCTGGTTTTGGTGTTTTATCTGGAACGATACCTGCAACGTGAATGTTGACAGCAGAGATTTCAACATCAGCCATGTTACGGACAGCATCCTTAACAGCTTTCTGGATAGCCATAGCAACCTTAGGAACTTTGACACCGTACTCTAGGTAGAGGTAGATATCAGCTGTGAGCTCATCGTTTGCTTCTTTTAGATATACGCCACGACCAAGAGAAAGTTTTGAAAGGGTGTCAGATACTGATTTGTTTGAAAAAGAGTGTACGCCTTCAACTTTCGCAGTTGCAATAGCAATGATTTTTTCAAGTACACGTGGGGCGATGACGATTTCGCCAAGTTGTTCTTCAATTCCCATAGAATGACCTCTTTCTAGTTTCTAGAGATTAGGCGCGAGAAACGTAAGTTCCTTCTGCAGTGTTGATAATCAATTTTTGACCTGCTTCGATGAAGTCTGGAACGTTCACGACAAGACCAGTTTCCATTGTTGCTGGTTTACCAGAACCTGTAACAGTAGCACCTTTAATAGATGGTTGTGTTTCAGCAACTGTCAATTCAACAGTAGTTGGTACAGTCACACCGATTACTTCAGTTCCGTAGAATTGGATTTTTACATCTGAGTTTTCAAGGATGTAAAGCAATTCGTTTTCAACATTCACAACAGGAATTTCGTATTGGTCGTAAGTTTCTGTGTTCATGAAGTAAGCTGTGTCGTCCATTTTGTACAAGTATTGAGCTGGAACTGTTTCGATGATCGCTTGCTCAAATTTTTCTTCTGGGCGGTAGCTTGTTTCAAAAGTTGAACCAGTACGGACATCACGCAATTTCATACGCATGATAGTGTTTCCTTTACCTGGTTTGTGGTGACTAGCTTCCAAAACGCGGATTAATTTTCCGTCAGCTGTTTCAAAAGGTCATACCAGCCTTTAGTTTACTTGCTTCAATCATGTTTATACCTCTTTTATAAATAGTTTACTCCTTATTGTACCATAAAATGCAATAATTCTCAAATATCAGATGAGCTTGAATTAGTTGACTGGTACGATATTTCCTTCTTCATCTTTGGTTACGAGAACATACTTACCGTCTACCTCGATGTAAAAGTTCTTGCTTGCAGTTTGCCCGTTATTTTGAACAGGGGCTTGAGTTTGGGCTTGTTGGTTGAGTTGACCACCAAGTGTTTGTCCTAGGTTCATTCCCATAATCATGTTCATACCATTACCATTGCCTTCATTGTTAGCAGCAGCGATGAGAGCTTCATTACGAGCACGACGTTCTTCAATCTCAATCGTATTGTACTTCATAGCGACAAGCTCGCTATCGAGTTTACGGACAATATCTAAGCTTTCTTGATCATAGCTCAAATCTTCAAGCAGGATGTTGGTTGTTTCAATCCCATAAAGTCCAGCCCATACCTTATTAACTTCTTGTTTAGCTAGCTCATTGAAAGTATCTTGATTGGCATTAAGGCTATAGATATCTACCTTGTTTTCATTGGTAAATTTAGCAATTGCAATGGCAATCTTTGGTGCGATATTTTGTCGGAGTGTTCCTTGAGCTACATTTTGTAATGTAAAGGCTTTATGGTCTTCAATCTGTTGACTGATGGAGCTAACATAGAATAGGACTGGATCAGCAACTTTGATATCAAACAAACCGTAGAAGCGGATGTTGAGCAGTTGTTGATAACGTTCACTGAAATATTCTACAGCATTCTGTGTACCGAATTTATTTCCGGCAACGGGTTGCATACGAATAAAGATGATTTCTTGTTGGGTAATGACTTGACCACCAAAAGAGAAGCGGTTTTTGAAGTTTTCCCAAGTACCCTTTAGGCCACCTTTTTCAAGAAGCCAGGCATTATCTCCTGAACGCCATTCGTGGCTACCAGCTTCTAAGACATCTCCAAGGAAGGTACCGTTGTTCACTAGAATAGCTACATAGCCTTGAGGCACAATGACAATGCTACCATCTGTTAGTAGTCCAGTGTTTTGATTGCTTTGTCTAGATTTACCATCTGGATCTTTTGAAAGAAGTTGGCCTTTAATGGCCAAAGCATCGGCTGTTAGGTTATTTGGAAGTACGATCGCTTCTTTAAATTTGCTATCGTTGAAACTATTAAGCCCTGAAGATAGAGCGGCACGAATAAATCCCATAATTTCCTCCTAATTATAAAGTTCGTCTTCATCCACAACATCGTAGGTATCGAGTACCCATTGATTTGGACTACGTGTGAGCTCAGCTCCGCAATATTCACATTGGCTAATAGCTGAGATTTTCAATGGTGCACCACAGTTTGGACAGTGGTCACTGATTGCTTCATCACTGACATTTAGTTCAGTTTGACTTCCGTGTTTGCGGATGAAGTTCATTTGATAGACTGTAAACAAGTCCTCTTGAGGATCACCTTCGATGACACGTTTGCTTTGGTCTTCAATGACATAGTCTCTGAGTGTAGATGACAAGATAACAACAAGGGTATCGTTACCATCAGGATTTTCATAGAAATCTTTGATGCGGATATTTTCAACATAGACTTTTTCTAAAACATTGGTTGTTTTTGCCCGAATATGATCTTCGAGTTGAGTACTATGTTGGGAATAGAGACTAGTACTTTCGAGAGAACGAACCAAATTCCAATCCTTTTTAGTCCAGGCTGCCTGTAACTGAATATAGACTTCTTTAACCCATGAAGCGAAGGCATCAGCATCAAAGTTTGGATCACCATATTTGACACGACTAACAGCTAGTGCGTTGTGTTCTACTCGGCGATGGCTAGGTGGATTATATCCAGTTGAACTACCGTAAGACTTGCCAGAAGATGAATTCTGGTCGTTTAGATATTTGATGAACATGTAGAGTAAGAATCCTCCAACACCAAACATGATAAGCATGTTCATACCAGTACCTAAAGAACCACCTGAACTAGAGGAGCTACTTCCAGAGCGATAGCTACTTCTATAAGAGGAGCTGCGACTTGAGCTACTGCGGCTGCTACTTCTTGAACTGCTTCGGCTAGAGCTACCACTTCGTGAATGGCCAACGCCAGCATCAATTGAGTTAAATGGTGTGAAGAAGAACAACAATAAACAAGTGGCGAGAAGAGTATATAACTTTTTCATATGTCTCCTAACTATGTGAGTACAAAAATAGTTTTTGCTAAATTTTATGTCTATAAAGAGTTTTGGAGTTTTATAGTTTTATTTTCAATAAACCACCCTATAATCCAACCAAATACGAGTATATAATTCTCGATAGCACCAATCGCATTAACAGGAGAATGATATTCAATAAAATTTAACAAATGATTTGTTCCTATTCCTATACCACCAATAATGAGGGCAATAAGGGCAATTCGCAGGTAAAACCAATCGTACTTAATATTAACGGCAAGAATAATAATTAAGACAGCTAGATTCCAAATTCCAATTTCTCTTTGCCATCCTGCAGAAATACCGTAACCAGAATGCTCTCCCATATATGATGGGAGAAAAGATTTTGTAGAATAGAAGCACCCAACATGGCGACAATAACTAAAAATAAATAGTACTCGTAAAAAAATTTGTTCATTTATTCTCCTTATTCTATTTTTAGTAGAAAAAGGCTATTAACGAAAAGTATATTTACTCGTTCTCTTTCAACTTAGCCAATTCTTGGGCAAGTAGTTTAAGGGCTACTTGTGGGTTGGCTTGCCCCTTGGTTGCTTTCATGAGGAATCCTGTGAAGGCCTTGTCAGCGTTACGTTTTCCTGACTTGAAGTCGGCAACAGCAGCTTCGTTATCCGCAAAGACTTGGTGGATGATTGGAATCAAAACATTAGGATCTGAGATTTGAACCAAACCAGCTTTTTCAACGTATTCACGAGCACTACCACCATTTTTAGCAAGGTGGACAAAGACTTTCTTGGCAATCTTAGACGAAATAGTACCGTCTTCGATGATAGCAATCATTTCAACCAAGTTTTCTGGTGTCAATTCGATTTGTTCCAGTGTCTTGCCTTCCGCGTTCAAGAATTGAGCGACTTCACCTTGGAGCCAGTTAGAAACTTGTTTAGCATCACCACCGAGGGCAACAGCTTTCTCAAAGAAGTCAGAAGTGACTTTGTTTGCAGTCAACTGGCTAGCATCGTAGTCTGACAAGCCAAGGTCAGAGACGTAGCGAGCACGGCGTTCTTTTGGAAATTCTGGCAGTTCAGTACGCATTTCCTCAATCCACTCATCTGAGATTTCAAAGAGTGGTAGGTCTGGTTCTGGGAAGTAGCGGTAGTCTGCAGCACCTTCTTTGACACGCATGAGGATGGTTGCCTTGTTAGCTTCATCGTAACGGCGTGTTTCTTGGCGAATTTGACCACCTGAGCGAAGAATTTCAGCCTGGCGTTGGACTTCGTATTCAAGACCTTTACGGACGTTAGAGAAGGAGTTGAGGTTTTTCAACTCAGTCTTGGTACCGAATTTTTCTTGACCATAAGGGCGAAGAGAAATGTTGGCATCCACACGCATAGAACCTTCTTCCATCTTAACGTCAGAAATACCAGCGTACTGGATGACTTCCTTGAGGGCTGTTAGATAAGCATAGGCTTCTTCTGGGGAACGCATGTCGGCTTCAGATACGATTTCAATCAAAGGCACCCCTTGGCGGTTGAGGTCAACGTAGGAGTAGCCATCTGTACCGTGGGTGTTTTTACCAGCGTCTTCCTCTAGGTGAGCGCGTTCGATACCGATTTTCTTGGTCGTGCCGTCTTCTAGCTCCACTTCAATCCAGCCGTTGTAGCCGATTGGCTCATCAAACTGAGAAATTTGGTAGGCTTTTGGATTATCAGGATAGAAGTAGTTCTTGCGGTCAAAGTGCATCTTTTTGTGGATGTCCATGTTGAGGGCAAGAGCTGCCTTAATACCGGCATCGACAACACCCTTATTGAGAACCGGAAGTACTCCTGGGAAAGACCAGTCAATCACGTTGGTGTTGGCATTTTGGTCATTTCCAAAGTGGGCAGAAGTAGGTGAGAAGATTTTTGAATTGGTGTTGAGCTCTACGTGGACTTCAAGTCCAATGACTGTTTCAAAGTTCATTAGTTGTCACCTCCAAAAATCACGGGTTGTTGTTTGTGGTAGTCTGTTGTTGCTTCAAAAGCAGCAGCAGCTTGGTAAATGGTCTCTTCTGAATATTTAGGACCGATCAATTGGAGACCGACTGGTAGACCTTGAGAGAATCCAGCAGGAATTGAAATTCCTGGGAGACCTGCTAAGTTGACAGGGATGGTCAAAAGGTCAGCCAAGTACATGGCAACGGGGTCATGGTTTAGGGAATCCAAGTCATAGGCAACGCTTGGAGCAGTTGGTCCCAAAATCAAGTCGTAATCTGCAAAGACGTTTTCGAAATCTTGGATGATGAGGGTACGAACCTGACCAGCTTTCTTGTAGTAGGCGTCGTAGTAACCTGATGAAAGGCTGAAAGTACCTAGCATGATACGACGTTTCACTTCTTCACCGAAACCTTGGCTACGGCTGTTTACATAGATTTCATCAAGATTAGTCGCATCCTCTGCGCGGTAGCCGTAACGAATACCGTCAAAACGTTGCAAGTTTGAGGAAGCTTCAGATGAAGCGATAATATAGTAAACGGCAACACCGTATTTTGAGTGAGGAAGGCTGACTTCTTCAACGATAGCACCAAGTTTTTCAAAGTGTTTGGCTGCATTCAGAATGGTTTCCTTAACTTCTGGGTCAATCCCTTCACCAAGGTATTCCTTAGGCAAAGCAATTTTCATGCCCTTGATGTCTTGACCGATTTTTGAAGTAAAGTCTGCTACACGAACAGGTGCAGAAGTAGAGTCTTTGGCATCTTCGCTGGCAATCGCATTGAGCAAGAGGGCGTTTTCCTTAACAGTTGGAGCAAAAGGTCCAATCTGGTCTAATGAGCTACCGAAGGCAATGAGACCGAAACGTGAAACTGTTCCGTAGGTTGGTTTGAGACCAACAATCCCGTTGAAGGCAGCAGGTTGGCGGATAGAACCACCAGTATCAGAACCAAGTGACAAACGGACTTGCCCTGAAGCGACAGAAGCAGCAGAACCGCTAGATGAACCACCGGGAACCTTGCTGTGGTCCCAAGCATTTTTAGTTGCACCGTAGTAAGATGTTTCACCAGAACCACCCATGGCAAACTCGTCCATATTGGTTTTTCCGACAACAATCATGCCCTTAGATTTTGCATTGACAACAGCTGTCGCATCAAAGATTGGCTCGTAGTTATAAAGCATTTTTGAGGCTGCAGTTGTCAGAATGCCGTCTGTAGAGATATTATCCTTAACGGCTAGTGGAATTCCTGAAAGGACATTGTCAGCGTCGATTCCAGACTCATCAATAGCTTTAGCTTGAGCAAGAGCTTGGTCTTCAGCAATCGTAACGAAGGCATTGATAGCCTCTTCACGCGCCTTGATATCGTCAAGTGTCGCTTGGGTTAGTTCTGTTGCAGAAATTTCCTTAGACACAAGGAGGTTGTGCAGCTCTTCAATCGTTTTATTGTTAAAAGTCATTAGGCATCTCCTCCGTCATCTAGGATAGCTGGGACCTTGATATAGTAGTTTTCTTTTTCAGGTACATTTTTAAATAAGCGATCACGGTCAGTTCCTTCTTCGGCTACGTCTGGGCGAAGAACGGTCTTGCGATCTGCCATGGTAGTCGTTGGTTCAACACCAGTAGTGTCGACTTCGCCGAGCAATTCGACCATATCAACAATCTTAGACAAGGTTGTCGCAAACTCAGCAGTTTCTTCTTCTGAGAATTTTAATTTTGAAAGATTGGCAACGTGTGTTACCTCTTCTTGCGTAATTTTCATCTTGCATCCTTTCGTGAAATGATGATTATTTATCTGTTCTATTTTACCATATTTTCCTATAAATAAGGTAAGTCAAGTTGAAAAGAAGTAGAAATTGAAAAAAGGATTTTAATTCGATATAATGGTTGAAAATAGAAGCAAGAACAGCATTGGTTTTTAGTCGGTAAACAAGATGGAGACATTTACCGACTCGAATAAGTTAAGGATGAAATATGACAATTTGGGAATTACTTTTTACCAGTAAAAAAACAGTTCCTCCAGACTTGGGGACATGGTACATTTTGTTACCGACTTCTTTGCTAGTCATAGCTACTCTATCAATTCGTTATGCCTCATCTAAGCGCTATCGAGATTTTTGGTATTGGGGTCAATTGATTCAATTACTGATTATCAACGCTTGGTATATTTCGGCACGCCTGCCCTTGTCTGAGACTCTCCCTTTTTACCATAGTCGCATGGCTATGTGGATGATTCTTTTTGCCCCTAATAAGACCTTTTTCAAACAATATTTTGCCTTAGTTGGTGTTTTTGGCTCTATCATGGCTTTAGTTTATCCAGTCTTTTATCCGTTTCCTTTCCCCCATGTTTCGTCTGTGAACAATGTTTTCGGACATTGGGCCCTCTTGGCTAACTGCTTGATTTATCTTGTTAGATATTATAAAGTTGAAAGGGGATACTTGGAAAATATGCCAGATGACCTTTGGTGTCAATGCTATTATCTTTCTAGTCAACCTCTTGACAGGAGGGAATTATGGCTTTATGAGTAATCCCCCTGTGATTGGGGATCGTGGTAGTTTGCTTAACTATTTGATAGTAACCAGTTTCATGACAGGAACTCTCATCTTCATTAATCAACTTGTTAAATGGAAACATAAGAATAGTTAATATACAACTGAATTCGTTACCTTAAGGAGACTTTATGCATCATTTTATTACAAGAACCCAAACGACGCCACCGCCTATTCCGATTTTTTGGTATGGAGTTATGATAGGCCTTCTTGCCTTGTCTATTTATGCTTCTCTTACTTACTACAAAAATCCCAAATTTGTTCGATTGTTTAAGTGGATTCAAATAGCGCAATTGCTAGCGCTCTATACTTGGTATATCGGCTTTGGAATCCCGTTTTCGAATAGCTAGCCTCTTTATCATTGCCGTTTGGCTATGTTTGCAGTAGTATTCTTGCCAGATAAATGGAAAACCAAGCAGTATTTTGCCCTTATGGGAGCTAGTGGAGCAGTATTTGCCTTGGGCTATCCAGTTTTTGATCCTTATGATTTCCCACATATTACCAGTTTTTCATTTTTGATTGGGCACTATGCCCTTTTGGTGAATTCCTTGATTTACTTGATGAATCACTACGACAAGAGCTTACTTAAGAAATATATGATTGTAGCCTATACTTTCGTTCTCAATCTCTTTCTAGTTGGGGTTAATACGGTGACCGGTGGAAATTATGGTCTCTTAAGAGATACACCGTTTATCTCGAATGTTCCTATATGGATAAAGTACCTTTTGGTTTCAATCATTCTTTCTTCAGCCTTAGTACTCTTTAATATTTTGTTTAAGAAACGCTGGCAAAAGAAAATGGCACTTGAATCAACTCTTTCATGATATCGATTGTAAGCTAAAAGAAGATATAGAATCTGAGTCGACCAATCACAAAATACAAATTGCAACATCCATTATTTAAAAGCAAGTCTACTATACAGACCTGCTTTTTCTTGTGTAGGTAATTGAAAAACTGTCTAAAATCCGATATAATGGAGTGTTGAAAGGAATTTTAGAGTCCAATGTAATAAAAAGCGATTAGAAATTCAAATAATTCAAAAGAAAAAAAGTAAAAAGAAAGAGAAGTTATGAGTATTCAAGAAGAAATTAAAAAACGCCGTACCTTTGCCATTATCTCCCACCCGGATGCTGGTAAAACGACGATTACTGAGCAGTTGCTCTACTTTGGGGGAGAGATTCGTGAGGCTGGTACCGTAAAAGGGAAGAAAACAGGAAACTTTGCCAAGTCAGACTGGATGGATATCGAGAAACAACGTGGGATTTCGGTAACTTCATCTGTGATGCAGTTTGACTATGATGGCAAACGTGTCAATATCCTAGATACCCCAGGGCACGAGGACTTCTCAGAAGATACTTACCGCACCTTGATGGCGGTGGATGCTGCCGTCATGGTGGTGGACTCAGCCAAAGGTATCGAGGCCCAGACCAAGAAATTGTTTGAGGTTGTCAAACACCGTGGGATTCCAGTCTTTACCTTTATGAACAAGCTGGATCGTGATGGTCGCGAGCCGCTAGATCTTTTGCAAGAATTGGAAGAAGTCTTGGGCATTGCAAGTTACCCAATGAACTGGCCGATTGGAATGGGGAAAGCCTTTGAGGGACTTTATGACCTATACAACCAACGTTTGGAACTCTACAAAGGAGACGAACGCTTTGCTAGCCTGGAAGATGGGGACAAGCTATTTGCTAGCAACCCATTCTACGAACAAGTCAAGGATGACATCGAACTCTTGCAAGAAGCTGGAAATGAATTCTCAGAAGAAGCCATCCTTGCAGGTGAGTTAACTCCAGTTTTCTTTGGTTCAGCTTTGACCAACTTCGGAGTACAGACCTTCCTTGAAACCTTCCTCAAGTTTGCTCCAGAACCACACGGTCACAAGAAGACAGATGGAGAACTTGTCGATCCTTACGACAAGGATTTCTCAGGCTTTGTCTTTAAAATCCAAGCCAACATGGACCCTCGTCACCGTGACCGGATTGCCTTTGTGCGGATCGTATCGGGTGAATTTGAGCGTGGGATGAGCGTCAACCTGCCTCGTACTGGTAAGGGAGCGAAACTCTCTAATGTCACTCAGTTTATGGCGGAAAGTCGAGAGAATGTCACTAATGCCGTAGCAGGAGATATCATTGGGGTTTACGATACCGGTACTTATCAGGTGGGAGATACTTTGACAGTTGGAAAAAACAAGTTCGAATTTGAACCACTGCCAACCTTTACACCTGAAATCTTCATGAAGGTATCTGCCAAGAACGTTATGAAGCAAAAATCCTTCCATAAGGGTATTGAGCAATTGGTGCAAGAAGGAGCAATCCAGCTCTACACAAACTACCAAACAGGTGAATACATGCTTGGTGCTGTTGGTCAATTGCAGTTTGAAGTTTTCAAACACCGCATGGAAAATGAATACAATGCCGAAGTAGTCATGAGCCCAATGGGTAAAAAGACCGTTCGTTGGATTAAACCAGAAGATCTGGATGAGCGTATGTCTTCAAGTCGAAACATCTTGGCTAAAGACCGCTTTGACCAACCTGTCTTCCTCTTTGAAAACGACTTTGCCCTCCGCTGGTTTGCAGATAAGTATCCGGATGTAGAGTTAGAGGAAAAGATGTGATTCGGTAAGTCTACTTGATTGCAAAGCAATCTAAGTAGACTACGGCAAGTCCTATAAGACTTGCCTAACTGTCTCACTAACTTAGTTTTACAAATGGAATCGATTTGTAAAACTGCATGTCGTAATCTAATAAACGGTAACCGCTATGGCGGTTTACCTAAACGCTTCACTAGGAAAAACCCACGAATAGTATCGATTCGTGGGCTTTTCCGTCGTAACAGAAAGGAAGTGGACTAGCTACCTGCCTTACTAACTGCGTTTGGCAAATAAAATCGATTTGTAAAACTCAGTGTTGTAGTAAAAAAGTACTTGCTTTGGAACCTTAAATCTATTTAAAAAGGCCAAGAATAATATCTTCTTGGCTTTTCTTGTAGGCTGATTTTAACAAAATTCCTAAACTCCGCCCTGGTGAGGGACGGAGTTTAGGAGATCTTTTAGGTCGCTAATCGGTAAATAGCTTCAGTATAGATATCCATTTTTAAACTATATAAAATTTATGCATAAAAAAATATTTTTAAAATTTTTAAGATGGTAGAAAAAAATGAATTTTTTTCCGAGATAAAGTGCTGCTTGAAACAAAAAATCCCTTAGACCAGGACGATTGATCTAGCCTAAAGGAATGGATAGTTGGGTATTAGATACCGAAATTTTTCATAAAAATTGTGAAGAGTGCCAGTAAGATGAAGCTGATACTATTAAGTAGCATATGGACCGAGATAGACATTTCCAAACGTCTGGTACGATAAGCAGTCCAAGTGAGGACGGCTGACATCCAACCATAAATCAAGAAGGAAGGGAGATTAGAAGGCATATGTGCAAGGAGGAAGATTAGCCAACCAATGACATAGCCAAACTTTTCGTAGCCTTGGAAGAGTTTGGTAGGAATAATCCCGCGACAAATGATTTCTTCACAAATAGGTGCGATTAAAACGATGAGGAAGAAACTGCTAATCAGAGAGCTTTCAGAAATAAGGTTGTTAATTACTTGTTGATTAGCAGTTGTTGTTTGCTTCATGAGTTGTAACCAGATTCCACCCACAAGATTTCCAACATAAATAGCTAGATAGCTTAAGACAATGCGAGGAAGATCGTTAATGGTGAGAAGTTTAGATTTTAAATCTAGCAACTTGCTCTTATGGGCTCCGTATAAAAAGATAGCAAGTACAAGAATCGAAATAAGGGACACAAGGATTATTGACCAGATTGGATTGAACTGAATCCTTGTTAGTATGTATAGAGTTCGCATAGGAATTTGAGAGAGAAAGATAGCTACTAACAAAATCCCAAACCAAGCGAGTCGCTTACGAAAATCTTTAAAAAAGTTCATTGATGTATCTCCTAAAAAATTTTATCTAATTATAACATAATCGTTGCAAGGATTCTATTTGTTACCATAAGAGGAAGGTGCAAACGACAAATAGAATATCCCGAATTAAATGACTGTAGAATGACACCTCTTGTCTTAAGTTTTTTGGGAATAAAAAACTGAGAAATAAAGCGCCAAGGCCAATATAAAAAGCGATGGATAAAATGGTGATTGGATTACGTAGGAAGATTAAAATGGAAATGATGATGATGGAAAATCTCACTTCCTTGCTACTGGAATTTTTTTGCAACCTTCTCCATTTTTTCAAGGGGAAAAAGGTAATAAGATCAACTCCAAAGAGAAAAAAGAAGGAGGGGGAGGATGAGTTCTACAGCTTCTTTTTGAAGTAAGTTGACAGTAACGATAGTATCTGATAGAACCAGTCCAACCCCGCAGAGGTTGACCACAATCATCATACTATAAAATAAAAAGATAAAGCGACTCCTATCAATCAGTCTATCTCTTTTCAGCTTGTGACTAGATAAATAATGCATAAAGGCACAAGACCCAGATAAGCCTAATAAAGCCAGTAGAAAATAAAAACAGGATTGTTTAAGGGCTAGAGAGGTTCCAGACCAAAAGATACAACTACAAAATGCCAGTTGGATTAAGGCAAAGAACAAGAGTAGTCGAATTGATTTTATGACTTTTTCCATAAAGTATCCCCTATATTTTTTTCTTATTATAGCTAAAAGATAGGAGAGAAAAATCCTTAAATTCCCAATTGTCGATTTTTAGAGCTGTCTTGTCTGTTGAAACTAAAAAATCCCCCTTCAAGGGTTCCTTGAAGAGGGGAGATAGGGTGTAAAGTTGATTGTTCTAACGTTTAGACCAAGTGCGCTTCATAAAGAGCAGTATGATTGGATAGATTTCAAGACGTCCTGCAATCATTGCAAAAGATAGTAGAAGTTTTGAAAATGGACTAAAAATTGAGAAGCTTGCAGTTGTTCCTAAAATAGGACCGATATTGTTAAAACAACTGAAAACAGCACTCGTGACAACCATTAAATTATTGGTATCTAAACTGACGATGAAAATCAAACTGAGTAGAATCATGATATAAACCACAAAATACTTCAGGATCTTGTGCTGGGTATCCTTATCAATAACCGTTTGATTAACCTGAAGGGTTAACACACGGTGAGGTGATATGGTAGACAAGACTTGATTTTTAGCAATTTTAGACAGGATGACTCCACGGATGATCTTGAGACCACCAGCGGTAGAACCAGCAGAACCACCGATTGCCATCAGCATTAGCAAGATGTATTGAGAGAACAAAGGCCAGTTCGTGATATCTCCATATCCAAAACCGGTAGTGGTAATGATGTTAGATACTTGGAAGAAGGCCATCTCAAAGCTTTGAGAAACTCCGCTATAGAGGTGAAGCGTGTTGAGTGTGATTAGACCAGTAGATATAGCCACAATCAAGAGATATGCTCGGAGTTCTTCATCAAAAAAGAATTCCTTGATACGACGGAGCATGAGGTAGTAGTAGAGATTGAAATTGACACCAAACATCAAACCCCGACACTTGTCAGATAGGTGATGAGAGAACTGTGATAGTGGGCAATTCCGTCATTATAAACAGTAAATCCACCAGTACCAGCAGTACCCATAGCGATAACAAAGCTATCGTAAAGTGGCATCCCAGAAAGGTAATAAATAACCACAAAGAGGGCAAACATAGCCAGGTAGAGGATGTAAAGGATTTGGGCTGTATTTTTTAGCTTAGACACAACCTTGCCAAATACTGGTCCTGGAACCTCAGCCTTCATAACTTCTAGGTGACTATTTTTAGCATTGTCCATAATAGCTAGGGCAAAAACCAGTACCCCCATCCCTCCGATGAGGTGGGTAAAACTCCTCCAAAATAGAAGAGAACGACTTAAGACAGAAACATCATTTAAAATGGTTGCTCCAGTTGTTGTGAAGCCAGAACTAATCTCAAAGAAGGCGTCTATCATATTGGGAATTTGCCCTGAAAAGACAAAGGGAAGGGCACCAAAGAATGACCAGAGGATCCAACAGAGGGCTACAATTAAGACCCCTTCTTTTGCATAGATTCGCTGTTTTTTAGGCTTGCTGATGATGCCGAGAAGACCTAGAACAACAAGGATCCCGATGGTAGAGAAAAGAGCTGTAAAAACTTGACTCGATTCTCGATAATAAAGAGCAATGCTAACTGGAACTAAGAGTAGACCAGCCTCGATCAAGAGTAGCTTTGCAAGAAGAAATCGTACCATACTTCTATTCATAGCTTACCTCTCTAACAGATCATAAATCTTGGTGATATTTGATAGTAGTGTGATGACAACCAACTTATCACCGACTTGAAGACTATCTTCACCAGTTGGGAAGATTGTTTTTCCATTGCGAATAATAGCAGCAATTAAAATATCTTTTTTGAGTTTCAGTTGAGACAAAGGTTTACCAGTCATCTTGTTAGCTTCCTTAATAAGGAATTGGAGAGTCTCAATCTGTCCATTTGCTAGGTGGTGCATTGCTTGAAGATCTGAATATTGGGCATTGGCACGACCATGGATAAAGTGCATAATCGTATCAACAGCGATTGTTTTTGGTGTGATGATACTAGAAAACTCAGGTGCATGGATAATCTCTAAGAGACTAGTTCGATTGACCTTAGTGATGTTTTTCTGAACACCAACACTATCCAAGAACATAGATGTGATAATATTTTCTTCGTCAACACCAGTAAGGGTTGCGACAGCATCGTAGTGTTGGGCACTTTCTTCTAGGAGAATATCTTTTGCAGTTCCATCTCCTTGTACAATATAGAGTTTTGGATATTTTTGACTGAAAAATGCTGCGCGATCTGGATTGAGCTCAATGACCTTGGTATCAATACGGCTATCTTTTAAAATACCAACGAGGTAGTAGGCGATTTTCCCAGCTCCGATAATGAGTAAACTTTTAACGACACGAGATTTGACATAGTTATGAAAAAGCATCATATCGACACGATGACCTGTTACAAAGATACGGTCTTTATCTTCTAACATAAGGTCGCCACTAGGAATCATCAGTTTATGATCGCGCTCAATCGCACAGACAATCACATTGCCAAACTTTTTCCGGAAGTCTGCGATAGACATCTGACAGATATTGCTATCCTTACGGACAACAAATTCCATCAAACTAACCAAACCACCTGCAAAACGCTCAACAGAAAGAGCATTTGGGAAATCGATGATATTAGCGATAGCACGAGCTGCAAGGAGTTCTGGATTGACAATAAGAGAAAATCCGAGAATATTTTTTTCTTTAAAGTAAGGGTTGGAATACTCAGGATTGCGGACACGGACGATGATTTCTTTAGCCCCCATCTTTTTAGCTAAGACAGCAGAGACCATATTGACCTCATCATACTGAGTCATAGCGATGAAATATCGCAGTCTTGAACATTGGCAGCTTCTAGCATGGCAAAGTCAGCCCCATTACCTGCAATTCCAATAATATCAAAACGGCTTGTCATATAATTAAGAACCGTTTCGTTCTGTTCAATTAGGACAACATCATGATTGTCAGCGACAAGTGAACGACAAAGGGCAGAACCAACTTTCCCCCCTCCGACAAGAATAATCTTCATATTAAACAACCTACTTTTTCAATATGTATCTATCATACTCTTTTTTAGAATAAAATGCATTCGACAACCGACTCTTTTCATTATTAGGGTAGAAAATTGTCCCACTGATAATCTTACTTGTTAAAAATTTAAGATATAAATCAGCTATTTTCGTGTAATTCTAATGAATACATAAGCATTTTTTTAGCTAATGTAAATATGTTTGTAAAAAAATTGAAAAAATCAAGTCATTTCTATTGACAATCAAGCTGAAAGTGATATACTAAAACAGTAGTTTCGCTGATTTACTTCAAACCTGTTGTGAGGTAAGTTAACGATGCCTTAACCACGCTGTTTGCTGAGCTAGACTCCGGGCAGTGTGGCTATTTTTTTGCACTAGTGAAAGGAAACAAGGCATGGTAAATCACATTGTATTATTTGAACCCCAGATTCCACAAAATACGGGTAATATTGCTCGTACTTGCGCAGCAACGAATGCGCCCCTTCATATTATCAAACCGATGGGTTTTCCTATTGATGATCGTAAGATGAAGCGGGCAGGTCTAGATTATTGGGACAAGCTTGAGATTCATTTTTATGATAGCTTGGCTGATTTTATGGGAAAAATGGATGGTCAGCTCTACCTGATTTCCAAGTTTGCAGAAAAAGTCTATTCAGATGCAGATTTCACGACAGAAGGAGATCAATATTTTCTCTTTGGGCGAGAAGATAAGGGCTTGCCTGAGGAATTTATGCGTGAGCATCCAGAAAAGGCTCTCAGAATTCCTATGAATGATGAACATGTTCGTAGTCTGAATGTATCTAATACAGTATGTATGATTGTCTATGAGGCTCTCCGACAACAAAACTTTGTGGGTCTCGAACTGGTTCACACTTATGAAACAGATAAATTGAAATAAACACTTAGATAAAATGCTTGCGCTTGCAAGCTTTTTTTGTTATCATAAAGGGGTCTTCAGGGCTGGGTGTAATTCCCGACCGGCGGTGACTTTTACTAGCTATTTTGGCTTACTCGTCGTTGTCTTGTCTCGATATACTTAAGTATCATCTTCGACTGCGACGCCTAGATTAATCCAAAATATCTTAGTAAAAGAAGTCCGCGAGCGCAAGCTGATGTGGTGAGATTCCACAACCGACAGTATAGTCTGGATGGGAGAAGACGAAAGAATGGCTTTGTCTATTCTAATTGATTTTTTATAGGTAAATTGCAACCGCTTGCTTAAACAGAGTGAGGGGAAACTTTTGGACTATAAAAATAGAGGGTAGATAGAGGAATCCTTTTCAACTTCTTCTGATTTTATAGAAAATTGGAGGAACCTGTTATGACAAACACACGTCGACTTTCGACCATTGCAATTCTATCAGCGCTTTCATTTGTGTTGATGTACTTTGACTTTCCGCTTTTGCCAGCGGCATCCTTTTTGAGGATTGAGTTCAGTATTTTACCGGTCCTTGTGGGTTTGGTAGTCTTGGATTTACCAGCAGCTTTTGGAGTGCTTTTCCTTCGGTCCTTGTTGAAAATCCTTCTGAACAATCAAGGGGTTAGTACCTATATTGGTTTACCGATGAATATTGTTGCCTTGGGAGTCTTTGTGCTTGCTTTTGGTTTGATTTGGAAAAAAGAGCGAACAACCATGCGTTTCGTCCTAGCTTCACTAGCTGGTACGCTTGGTTTGACTCTAGCTATGCTAGTTCTGAACTACGTCTATGCTGTTCCTTTGTACGCTAAGTTTGCTAATTTTGATATTGAGAAAATCTTAGGATTGAGCAACTACCTGATGACTATGGTTTTGCCTTTTAATCTGATTGAAGGTATTATCTTTGCCATCTCTTTCTGGTTGTTGTTTGTCCTTTTGAAACCAACTTTAAAATACTATGAAAGATAAACAAACATATTTGATGAAGGGCTCTTTTGCCCTTTTGCTTTTTGTAATTTTAGGTTATATTGTCAAGTTTTACCCTGATATGCTGATTGGCTTTGATCAACCAATCCAGACTGCTATTCGAGGTGACTTACCTGCTTCCTTGACCTTCCTTTTCAGAACAATCACACATTTAATTGATATCCCAGTCATTATCACTTGGGTTCTCATTGTAGCTTTTATTTTTACCGTAAGCAATGGAAACTGGAAAGTTATCTCATGCTGGGGAATTTGACTTTAGCTGGAATCTTAATCGTAACTTTTAAAAATATCTACCAACGACCTAGACCAGAAATAGTACATCTAGTAGAGGAAAAAGGTTTTTCTTTTCCTAGTGGACATTCTCTAGCTGTGACGCTCATGGTAGGATCTTTGATTGTGATTTTGAGTCAACGGATTAAGAATACAACTTGGAGGAAAAAGTCGTGCAAATCGGACTTGGTATTTACTTAGTCAGTGTATTGGTATCAAGAATTTATCTGGGAGTTCACTACCCATCAGATGTGATTGCCAGCCTTTGTGTAGGTCTAGGAGTTTTGTTTATGGAGTTTCCTTTCTACGATAAACTGCGTTTTCAATGGCGCTTCAAAGGAAAGCAGAAGTAGGAATTGCCCCTTCTTGAGGAGATAAAAATGGAAGTCAACATAAAGAATCTTCATCCGACTCAACTATACTTATCAGAAAAGAAGTTACAAGATATCCAGATGCTTTATCAGTCGAAAGAAAAGCCTAATATCAATCCAATCAGTGTTCTTGCATATGGAAATTGCTTCTTTGATTACAGATGGCCATCACAGGGCTTATCAGGCTTTGTTGGTAGGACAGGATACAATTTCTGCTGAGTTTGATAGAGATGGAGGTGATGAAATCTATCATCTTTATGCGCAAGCTTGTGAGAAAAGAAAGATATACTCTGTTCTGGATTTAAAAAATCATATCTTACCTCAAGATGAGTATGCAGCAAAATGGTATAACTGGTGTGATGGTTTTAATCAAGCAGCGGAGCTAGTATTAGGAGTAGAAAATGATGACAAAGATCATTCAGATAGATGATTCCTTACGTCTAGTTCCATATTTTTTAGCAGATCATCAGGATGCAGCTTTGGTCTGGTATCAAGATGTGGATTTGGTAGAACTTGTAGACGGCATTAGAATACCCTATAGTTCGGAAAAATTAAATACCATGTATTCCTATTTAGAAAGACACGGTGATTTGTTCTGGATTGAGTTTCGAGAAAAGGGAGAGTGGCTTCCAATTGGGGATGTAACCTTATCTCAGGCGAATATTCCTATTGTGATTGGCAATCCAACTTATCGATATCAAGGTCTTGGACGCAAGGTATTGAAGACTTTGATTGATCTAGCTCGGCAAAAGGGTTGGAAACAATTGAAAGTTCAAGAAATCTATACTTTCAATCGTATCTCTAGAAGATGTTTTGAGTCTCTTGGATTTGTGGAAAGAGGCGCTACTGAAAAGGGCTTGAGTTTTGTACTGACTTTGAGCGAATGAATTCTTTCCATCATGGTAGAAGATTTTGAAGATTGATTTCACCAAAAAAGTGTAACAGAAAGAAATATCAAAAAAATAAAAAAATTTCTCTTGCATTTTTTAAAAAAATAGTGTATAATAGACGAGTATGTGTAAAGCATACTTGTGGGAGGTAAAAATCTCTAAATTACCGCCAAAAACCACAAAGGAGGATTTAAAAATGGCTAAAAAAAGTCGAAAAAAACTTGTAAAATTGCAAATCCCTGCTGGTAAAGCTACACCAGCTCCACCGGTTGGACCTGCTCTTGGTCAAGCTGGTATCAACATCATGGGATTCACAAAAGAGTTCAACGCTCGTACTGCTGACCAAGCTGGTATGATCATTCCCGTTGTTATCTCAGTATACGAAGACAAATCATTTACTTTCGTTACAAAAACACCACCAGCTGCTGTTCTTTTTGAAAAAAAGCTGCAGGTGTTGAAAAAAAGGATCAGGTACACCTAACAAAAACTAAAGGTTGCTACAGTTACTCGTGCACAAGTACAAGAAATTGCAGAAACTAAAATGCCAGATTTGAACGCTGCAAACATTGAGTCTGCAATGCGTATGATCGAAGGTACTGCTCGTTCTATGGGATTCACTGTTGTTGACTAATCAATAACATCCCTATATAACCCGCAAGACTTCATCATTTCGAGAAGTGACGTGGGAGATGAAAATCGATTGAACCACTTACAAGGAGAATAGAAAATGGCTAAAAAAAGCAAACAACTTCGTGCTGCTCTTGAGAAGATCGACAGCACAAAAGCATACAGCGTAGAAGAAGCTGTAGCTCTTGCAAAAGAAACTAACTTTGCAAAATTTGATGCAACTGTAGAAGTTGCTTACAACTTGAACATTGACGTTAAAAAAGCTGACCAACAAATCCGTGGAGCAATGGTATTGCCAAACGGTACTGGTAAAACAGCTCGCGTTCTTGTATTTGCACGTGGTGCAAAAGCTGAAGAAGCAAAAGCTGCTGGTGCAGACTTCGTTGGTGAAGATGACCTTGTTGCTAAAATCAACGACGGTTGGTTGGACTTCGACGTAGTTATCGCTACACCTGACATGATGGCTCTTGTTGGACGCCTTGGACGTGTCCTTGGACCTCGTAACTTGATGCCAAACCCTAAAACTGGTACTGTAACAATGGATGTTGCTAAAGCAGTTGAGGAGTCTAAAGGTGGTAAAATCACTTACCGTGCAGACCGTACAGGTATCGTACAAGCGATCATCGGTAAAGTTTCATTTGAAGCTGACAAGTTGGTTGAAAACTTCAAAGCATTCAACGAAACAATCCAAAAAGCTAAACCAGCTACTGCTAAAGGAACTTACGTAACAAGCTTGACAATCACAACTACTCAAGGTGTTGGTATCAAGGTTGACGTTAACTCACTTTAATTAGTAAAAATCAAAAAGGTTGGGACATTTTGTCTCAACCTTTTTTTCTATTCAAAAAAATATAAATACGTATAAACTTTCTAATTCATTTAATATTGTAAAGTATCTAGATAGAAAATTCAGAAAATTGTTTCTTTTGTCTTGAAAATTTTTGAAAAAATGGTATTATAGAAACAAGTCATTTTATTGAGAAGAGAAAGGGGAACGATGGAGAAAATCATTTTAGACTCACCAAAGTCAGGTTCGGAACTCGTTTTGGAAACGCTCCGTGATCTAGGAATCGACACGATTTTTTTGGTTATCCTGGTGGAGCAGTACTTCCTTTATATGATGCTATTTATAATTTTAAGGGAATCCGCCATATTCTAGGTCGTCATGAGCAGGGCTGTCTTCACGAAGCTGAAGGTTATGCTAAGTCAACAGGAAAACTGGGTGTTGCAGTCGTCACAAGCGGACCAGGAGCTACAAATGCCATTACAGGGATCGCAGATGCTATGAGCGATAGTGTTCCCCTTTTGGTCTTCACAGGACAAGTTGCAAGAGGGGGAATCGGTAAGGATGCTTTTCAAGAAGCTGATATCGTTGGTATCACCATGCCAATCACTAAGTACAATTATCAGGTTCGAGAAACTGCGGATATTCCGCGAATTATTACAGAAGCTGTGCATATTGCGACTACAGGTCGTCCAGGGCCAGTCGTCATTGACCTACCAAAAGATGTTTCTGCGCTTGAGACAGACTTCATTTACTCTCCAGAGATAGATTTACCAAGTTATCAGCCAACACTTGAGCCAAATGATATGCAAATCAAGAAAATCTTGAAGCAATTGTCTAAGGCTAAAAAACCAGTCTTGCTAGCTGGGGGTGGGATTAGTTACGCTGAGGCTGCAGCAGAGTTAAATGAATTTGCAGAGCGTTATCAAATTCCAGTTGTGACAAGTCTTTTGGGACAGGGAACAATTGCAACTAGCCATCCACTTTTTTTGGGAATGGGTGGAATGCATGGTTCCTTTGCAGCAAATATTGCCATGACTGAGGCTGATTTTATGATTTCTATTGGTTGCCGCTTTGATGACCGTTTGACTGGAAATCCTAAAACCTTTGCTAAGAATGCAAAAGTAGCGCATATTGATATCGATCCTGCAGAGATTGGTAAGATTATCGCAGTTGATATTCCAGTTGTCGGTGATGCGAAAAAGGCTTTGCAGCAGTTACTAGCTGAGCCAATCGTTCGTAACAATACTGAAAAGTGGATTGAAAAAGTTACCAAAGATAAGAATCGTGTTCGTTCTTATGATAAGAAAGAACGTGTGGTTCAACCTCAAGCAGTTATTGAACGCGTCGGTGAGTTGACCAATGGCGATGCCATTGTCGTAACAGACGTTGGACAACACCAAATGTGGACGGCTCAATACTATCCTTACCAAAACGAGCGTCAATTGGTAACATCAGGTGGTCTAGGAACCATGGGATTCGGAGTTCCAGCAGCTATTGGTGCTAAGATTGCTAATCCAGATAAAGAAGTTGTTCTCTTTGTCGGAGATGGCGGTTTCCAGATGACCAATCAGGAATTGGCAATCTTAAATATTTACAAGATTCCAATCAAGGTCATCATGCTTAATAACCATTCACTTGGGATGGTTCGTCAATGGCAAGAAGCCTTCTACGATGGTCGAACATCAGAGTCAGTCTTTGATAGCCTTCCAGATTTCCAGTTGATGGCTCAAGCCTATGGAATTAAGAATTATAAGTTTGATAATCCTGAAACTCTTGAGAAGGATTTGGAAGTCATCATGGAAGATGAACCAATGTTTATTGAAGTAGACATTTCTCGGAAAGAACATGTTTTACCGATGGTACCAGCTGGTAAGAGTAATCATGAGATGTTGGGGGTGAAGTTTAATGCGTAGAATGTTAACAGCCAAACTTCAAACCGTTCAGGTGTTCTCAATCGCTTCACAGGAGTCTTATCGAGACGCCAAGTCAATATCGAAAGCATTTCTGTTGGCGCAACGGAAAATCCTAACGTATCACGGATTACCATTATCATCGATGTTGCCTCACATGATGAGGTGGAGCAAATCATCAAACAACTTAATCGTCAGATTGATGTAATTCGTATTCGTGATATTACGGATCAGCCCCACTTAGAACGAGAAGTAATTCTTATAAAGGTTTCAGCGCCTGCTGAAAAACGTGCAGAAATTTTGGCTATTATCCAACCTTTCCGTGCAACAGTAGTCGATGTAGCTCCAAGTTCCATTACCATTCAGATGACTGGGAATGCAGAAAAGAGTGAAGCTTTGATTCGAGTCATTCGACCTTACGGTATTAAGAATATCGCTCGTACGGGTGCAACTGGATTTACCCGCGACTAATACTCTTCGTAAATCTCTTCAAACTACGTTAGCGTCGCTTTGCAGTACTCAAGTATAGCCTGCAGCTAGCTTCCTAGTTTGCTCTTTGATTTTCATTGAGTAAAAGAATCCAACTTAAATTTGTTAAACTAGCCTAACAGGCAATAAAAATAGAAAAGAGAGAAAAAACTATGGCAGTTCAAATGGAATACGAAAAAGATGTAAAAGTAGCAGCACTTGACGGTAAAAAAATCGCCGTTATTGGTTATGGTTCACAAGGACATGCGCACGCTCAAAACTTGCGTGATTCAGGTCGCGATGTGATCATCGGTGTACGTCCAGGTAAATCTTTTGATAAAGCAAAAGAAGATGGTTTTGACACTTACACAGTAGCAGAAGCAACTAAATTGGCTGATGTTATCATGATCTTGGCACCAGATGAAATCCAACAAGAATTGTACGAAGCAGAAATTGCACCAAACTTGGAAGCTGGAAATGCTGTTGGATTTGCACATGGTTTCAACATCCACTTCGAATTCATCAAAGTTCCTGCAGATGTTGATGTCTTTATGTGTGCTCCTAAAGGACCAGGACACTTGGTACGTCGTACTTACGAAGAAGGCTTTGGTGTTCCAGCACTTTACGCTGTCTACCAAGATGCAACAGGAAATGCTAAAACATCGCTATGGACTGGTGTAAAGGTGTTGGTGCAGCGCGTGTAGGTCTCCTTGAAACAACATACAAAGAAGAAACTGAAGAAGATTTGTTTGGTGAACAAGCAGTTCTTTGTGGTGGTTTGACTGCTCTTATCGAAGCTGGTTTTGAAGTCTTGACTGAAGCTGGTTATGCTCCAGAATTGGCTTACTTTGAAGTTCTTCACGAAATGAAATTGATCGTTGACTTGATCTATGAAGGTGGATTCAAGAAAATGCGTCAATCAATTTCAAACACTGCTGAATATGGTGACTATGTTTCAGGACCACGTGTAATCACTGAACAAGTTAAAGAAAACATGAAAGCAGTTCTTGCGGACATCCAAAATGGTAAATTTGCCAACGACTTTGTGAATGACTACAAAGCTGGACGTCCAAAATTGACTGCCTACCGTGAACAAGCAGCTAACCTTGAAATTGAAAAAGTTGGTGCAGAATTGCGTAAAGCAATGCCATTTGTCGGTAAAAACGACGATGATGCATTCAAGATCTACAACTAATTTTTAAGAATATAAACAGAAGGCGAGTTGGGGGGAACCTAACTCGCTTTTTATCTTGAAAACTCATCTAGGAGGAGATTATGCTAAGTGCAAAAGATGTGGTGAAAGCCCACAAGGTTTTGAGTGGTGTAGTAGCCAATACACCACTTGACTACGATCATTATTTATCCGAAAAATACGGAGCGAAAATTTATCTTAAGAAGGAAAATGCTCAACGTGTTCGTTCTTTTAAAATTCGTGGAGCTTATTACGCTATCTCGCAATTGACAAAAGAGGAACGTGAACGTGGTGTAGTGTGTGCTTCAGCGGGAAATCACGCTCAAGGAGTTGCCTACACATGTAATGAGATGAAGATTCCTGCAACAATCTTTATGCCAATTACGACACCTCAACAGAAAATTGGTCAGGTTCGTTTCTTTGGAGGAGATTTTGTGACGATCAAATTAGTAGGGGATACTTTTGATGCTTCAGCCAAGGCTGCTCAAGACTTTACTGTAGCTGAAAATCGTACTTTTATTGATCCCTTTGATGATCCCTATGTTCAAGCTGGTCAGGGTACGGTAGCCTATGAAATTTTAGAAGAAGCTCGTAAAGAATCTATTGATTTTGATACTGTCTTGGTACCTGTTGGAGGTGGAGGCCTCATTTCAGGTGTTTCTACTTATATTAAAGAAACAAATCCTCAAATTGAGGTCATTGGAGTCGAGGCTGAAGGTGCTCGTTCTATGAAAGCTGCCTTTGAAGCTGGGGGACCGGTTAAACTTAAAGAAATTGATAAATTTGCGGATGGTATTGCAGTGCAAAAAGTAGGGCAGTTGACCTATGAAGCAACACGAAAAAATGTTGAAACTCTTATTGGTGTAGATGAAGGCTTGATTTCTGAGACCTTAATTGATCTTTATTCTAAACAAGGGATTGTAGCTGAACCTGCGGGTGCTGCTAGTGTTGCAGCTCTAGAAGTATTATCCGATTATATTAAAGGCAAGACCATTTGTTGTATCATTTCTGGAGGGAATAATGACATCAACCGTATGCCAGAGATGGAAGAACGTGCCTTGATTTATGATGGTATCAAGCATTACTTTGTAGTGAATTTCCCACAACGTCCTGGAGCACTTCGAGAGTTTGTAAATGATATCTTAGGACCTCATGATGATATTACTCGTTTTGAGTATATTAAACGTGCCAGCAAGGGAACAGGACCTGTCTTAATCGGAATTGCACTTGCTGATAAACATGATTATGCGGGATTGATTCACCGGATGGAAAAATTCGACCCGTCTTATATTAACTTGAATGGGAATGAGACCCTATATAATATGCTTGTTTAATATGCTATGAAATTTTTATCATATTATTTGCCTAACCTATTTACTAGTGCTATAATGTAAGTGAAGAAAGGGGGAGATTCCCATGGTTTTAAAAGTTATACTTGTTCTAATTATTCTAATGCTTATTGTAGGAGCTATATTAATGAGCTCAATCTATGTTGTTCGACAACAATCAGTAGCTATCATTGAACGATTTGGTAAGTATCAAAAATTGAGCAATAGTGGTATTCACCTAAGAGCACCATTTGGGATTGATAAAATTGCAGCTCGTGTACAACTGCGTCTCTTGCAAAGTGAAATCGTTGTGGAAACCAAGACTCAAGATAACGTATTTGTGACGATGAATGTTGCGACACAGTACCGAGTAAATGAACAAAATGTTACAGATGCTTACTATAAACTAATGAGACCTGAGGCTCAAATCAAATCTTATATTGAAGATGCATTGCGCTCATCAGTTCCTAAGTTAACTTTGGATGAATTGTTTGAGAAAAAAGATGAAATTGCATTAGAAGTTCAAAAACAAGTAGCGGAAGAAATGTCAACGTATGGGTACATTATCGTCAAAACGCTCATTACCAAAGTAGAGCCGGATGCGGAAGTCAAGCAATCGATGAATGAAATCAATGCTGCTCAACGTAAGAGAGTAGCAGCACAAGAATTGGCCGAAGCAGATAAAATTAAGATCGTAACAGCGGCCGAAGCAGAGGCAGAAAAGGATCGCTTACACGGTGTAGGGATAGCAGAGCAAAGAAAAGCAATTGTTGATGGACTTGCTGATTCTATTAAAGAGTTAAAAGGAGCCAATGTTGAATTAACTGAAGAGCAAATCATGTCAATCTTGTTAACTAACCAGTATTTAGATACATTGAATAATTTTGCAGAAAAACAAGGTAATAATACAATTTCTTACCAGCAAATCCTAACGGAGTTGAAGATATACGAACCCATATATTATCGGCTTTAAAAGCCAAGTAAATGTAATCTTAACGTCTTATTTGATTGGATATATGTTTTTTTTATTGACAAATGCCTTAAAAAAACGTATACAATTAAATATCGTAAAAGAATAAAAATAGGAGAAAAAAACATGGCTAAGACTAACTTTGAAAAAGTAGAATCAGTTGTTAGCTGGGTTCGTGATAAGAAGATCACTGGTTATCGTATTTCTAAAGAAACGAATGCACGTGAAATGTCTATCATTGCTCTAGCTCAAGGACGTGCAAAAGTTAAAAATATTTCCTTTGAAACAGCCCTTGGATTAATTGATTTCTATGAAAAAAATCATGAAAAATTTGAAGATTAATCTTTGGATACAAGCAGACTCTAATTAGGGTCTGCTTTTATTTATGGAACGGCGAAATAGCCATGCAATGACCTGCTCAACAAATCTATTTGTCAGGATGAACTAGGTTGACAGGGAGCTGAGTGATCTCATACTCTTCGAAAATCAAATTCAAACCACGTCAGCTTCGCCTTGCCGTACTCAAGTACAGCCTGCGGCTCGCTTCCTAGTTTGCTCTTTGATTTTCATTGAGTATCACTCATGAAAATCAAATATATTGGATTGAAATAAGGTATGAACAAATCGATTAGGAAAGTCAAACTAATTTCTAGAAATATTTTTAGCAGTCTTTGTGTCCTGTTCTAGATTCATTATACTATAAAAAAATTAGGGATATAGCTACAAGCAATACTTGTTCAGGAAACAGAAGAAGGGATAAAACTGATTTTTAAAGTATATAAAAAGAGGTCGGGATAAAAAACTCCGACCTTGATTTTTATGTTTATGAGACTTTGACTCAATGTTGATTGGGGATTGAATAGGAAAACAACTCTTGGTTTAAGAGGTTTATCCAACCGCTTTTGTCTTATCCTAAATAGCGTTGTAAAAATTCTCTTGTACGTTCCTCTTTAGGATTTGTAAATAAATCTTCAGGTTTGCCTTCTTCTGCAATCACACCTTTGTCCATAAAGATGACACGGTGTGATACGTCACGAGCAAATTCCATCTCGTGGGTTACGACAATCATGGTCAATCCTTCTTGAGCCAAATCTTGCATGATTTTAAGAACTTCACCAACCATCTCAGGGTCAAGAGCGGATGTAGGTTCGTCAAAGAGAATGGCATCTGGATTCATAGAAAGAGCACGGGCAATGGCGACACGTTGTTTTTGACCGCCGGAAAGCTGTTTAGGTTTAGCCTGCCAGTAGCGTTCTCCCATACCAACTTTATCGAGATTTTCTTTGGCAATTTTTTCAGCTTCTGACCGTTCACGCTTGAGGACAGTTGTCTGAGCGACAATGGTATTTTCAAGAACGTTGAGATTTTCAAAGAGATTAAAGGATTGGAAAACCATCCCTAGTTTTTCACGGTAGTGAGTGAGGTCGTAGCCTTTTTCTAGGACGTTATCACCATGATAGAGGATTTCTCCCTCGGTTGGTGTTTCTAGTAGGTTGATAGAACGTAGGAAAGTTGATTTACCACTACCCGAACTTCCGATGATAGAAATAACTTCTCCCTTGTGAACAGTGAGAGAGATATCTTTTAGGACCTCATTTTGTCCGTAGGATTTTTTGAGGTGTTTGATTTCAAGGATTGGTTGACTCATTATTTCAAATCCTCCGTTTGCATTTGGTTAGCACCTGTCGTATAGGTATCCATATCCATACGACGTTCGATAAAGCGTAAGATACGGGTTACGGTAAAGGTGAGGACAAAGTAGATAACAGCGATAATGGTAAATGTTTGGAAGTATTGGTAGGTTTGGGTTGCTACCGTATTTCCTGAGAAGTAAAGCTCCACAACCGAGATAACGTTCAATACAGAAGTATCCTTGATGTTGATGACAAATTCATTACCAGTCGCAGGTAAAATGTTGCGAACAACCTGTGGTAGGACAACCTTACGCATGGTTTGATTGTGGGTCATTCCAAGTGCAGTCGCCGCTTCAAATTGTCCCTTGTCAACAGCCAAAATACCACCACGAACGATTTCTGTCATGTAGGCACCAGTGTTGATAGAAACGATAAAGATTGCAGCAAGTGTACGATCCAGATTGATTCCGAATGCTTGGGCAGTTCCATAGTAGATAACCATAGATTGTACGATCATCGGTGTACCACGGAAGATTTCAATATAGACACTGAGTAACCAGCCAAGTGCTTTTTGCAAGACTGCTATAAAGTTGTTTTCAGAGAGTGGGGCAGTACGGAAGACACCGATTGCTAGACCAATAATCAATCCTGTGATAGTGCCGATGATGGAAATCAAAAGTGTGATTCCAGCTCCTCTCAATAGTTGTTGCCAGTTTTCTGCAAGAATTTTTGTCACTTGAGCAAAGAAGCTGCTTTGTTCTTCGCTACTGGTAGCTTCAACAGGTTGTTCCTTAATCATACGATCCATGAGAGCAACTTGTTCATCTTTAGTGATGGTTTCGATGCTAGCATTGATTTGACTGATACGTTCGTCATCCTTTCGAAGACCGATAGCGATAGAAGTATCTTCTTCTCCAGTTTTAAATCCCTTTTCAAGTTGAACCATCTTGAATTTAGAGTTAGCAGCCTCAGCAGTCAAAGCCTCTGGTCGTTCAGAAACATAGGCATCAATAACACCAGCTTCAAGAGCTTGACGCATCTGAGCAAAATCACCCATGGCTGTTTCTTTCTTAGCACCTGGGATTTGTGAAATCAAATCATAAAGGTAAACCCCTTGCTGAGAAGTGATTTTAGCACCGTCAAAATCGTTTAAGGTTGTAGCATTGGCGTAGGCAGAGTCTTTCTTAACTAAAAGAACTGGTTCACTAGTGTAGTAGCTACTTGAAAAAGCAATTTCTTGCTTACGCTCAGCAGTTGGACTCATACCAGCGATGATCATGTCGATCTTTCCAGAAGTAAGGGCTGGAACCAGACCTTCCCATTTTGTCTTAACAATGAGGGGTTCTTTTCCTAAATCCTTAGCAATTTTCTTGGCAATCTGAACGTCATAACCATTGGCGTACTGGTTGGTTCCGTCAATCTTGACAGCACCGTTGCTATCGTCGTCTTGTGTCCAGTTGAAGGGAGCGTATGCTGCTTCCATCCCGATGCGTAAATATTCATCAGCTTGGACAGTATTCATCAGACCTAGGGTTAATGCTAGACCTGTAAATATAGATAAGAATAATTTCTTCATGTGTTCTCCTATTTCTAGTCTCAAAATGACTTCTCTCTATTGTATCGAAAAATTAGCAAGTTTTTTTCAATCCTAGTAAACCCTTACTTGGAAAAAAATGATATAATGAGAAAAAAAGGTCAAAAGAGGCTATATTATGAAAAAAAGATGGTTAATAGTACTTATATTTACTTGTCTGATAATTGTTCCCAAATTGGTTTTTGCCGTGGAGTTTAGCATTCCATTCTATAAAGGAGAACTGTATATTCATGCAGATAATACAGCGGAATTTAGGCAGAAGATAGTTTACCAGTTCGAGGATGATTTTAATGGCCAAATCGTGGGGCTTGGTCGTGCAGGCAAGATGCCTAGCGGATTTGAAATTGATCCTCAGCCAAAGGTTGAGGCATCTAAAAAAATGGTCATAAAATCGAAAAATCTTACTAGCGAAGTGACAGAAGAATCGAATGGTTATACTGTTAAAGTCTATAATCCAGGTCAGGAAGGGGACAGGGTCGAAGTGGAACTTACCTGGCAATTGAAAAATCTTCTTTTCTTATATGATGATATCGCTGAATTAAATTGGCAACCCTTAACCGACAGTTCAGAATCTATTGAAAAGTTTGAGTTTCATGTAAGGGGAGATAAGGAGGCCGAAAAACTCTTTTTCCACACAGGGCAACTTTTTAGAGAGGGAAGGATTGAGCAGAGTGGTCCTGACTATACTATTCGTTTAGATAATCTTCCGTCTCAGCGTGGAGTCGAGTTGCATGCTTACTGGCCGCGGACCGATTTTGCTAGCGCTATGGATCAGGGCTTAAAAGGAAATCGTTTAGAAGAGTTTAACAAGATAGAAGACTCGATTGTAAGAGAAAAAGAGCAGAGTAAATATCTAGTTACTTTGGTGGTTCCTTTGATTTCTTCACTTTCTTTGTTATTGAGTATTTGCTTCTATTTTATTTATAGAAGAAAGACAAGTCCTTCAGTCAAATATGCCAAAAATCATCGTCTCTATGAACCGCCGATGGAATTAGAGCCTATGGTTTTATCTGAAGCTGTTTACTCTACTTCCTTGGAGGAAGTGAGTCCTCTAATTAAAGGAGCAGGAAAATTCGACTTCAACCAGCTTATTCAGGCTACCTTACTAGATGTAATCGACCGTGGGAATGTCTCTATTATTTCAGAAGGAGATGCAGTTACTTTAAGGCTGGTAAAAGAAGATGGCTTGGCAAGCTTTGAGAGGACCTGTCTAAATCTGGCCTTTTCAGGTAAAAAAGAAGTTGCTGTTTCTGATTTGTTTGCGGATTATAAGGTCTCTGAGAGCCTTTACCGTGGAGCGAAAGCTACTGATGAAAAACGGATTCAAACAAAAGGCCGTAAGCTCAAATATTCTTTTGAAAGAGCATTGAAAGAGATGCAAGACGGGGTCAAGGATCGAGTCTCTTTCTTGGAGTTACCAGATTATTATCGCCCCTTGACTAGCGGCGAAAAGGTCTTGCAAGTGAGCATGGGTGTTTCTACTATTTTCCCACTAATCATCGGATTTGGTTTGTTCTTGTACAGTTTGGACGTTCATGGCTATCTTTACCTGCCCTTGCCAATACTTGGCTTAATAGGTTTAGTTTTGGCTGCTTTCTATTATTGGAAGATTCGACTAGATAATCGTGATGGTGTTCTAAATGAAGTAGGAGCGGAGGTCTATTATCTTTGGACGAGTTTTGAAAATATGTTACGTGAGATTGCACGACTGGATCAGGCTGAATTGGAAAGTATTGTTGTTTGGAATCGTCTATTAGTGTATGCAACTTTGTTTGGATATGCTGACAAGGTTAGCCATTTGATGAAGGTTCACCAGATCCAAGTTGAAAATCCAGATATCAATCTCTATGTAGCCTATGGCTGGCATAGCATGTTTTACCATTCAACAGCGCAAATGAGCCATTATGCCAGTGTCGCAAATACAGCAAGTACTTACTCAGTATCTTCTAGTAATGGAAGTTCTGGAGGCGGATTCTCTGGAGGCGGTGGAGGCGGTAGTATCGGCGCCTTTTAAAGAAAACTAAACACAGCTTACAAAAGTATGATATAATGGAGGATAGAAAAAGGAGTTATCTATGTATCTTATTGAAATTTTAAAATCGATCTTTTTTGGTATTGTTGAAGGAATTACGGAATGGTTGCCGATCTCAAGTACAGGTCACTTGATCCTAGCAGAAGAGTTTGTCCAGTATAAAGACCAGAGTGAAGCCTTCATGTCTATGTTTAACGTAGTTATTCAACTTGGAGCTATTTTAGCGGTTATGGTTATCTACTTTAACAAGCTTAATCCCTTCAAACCTGGTAAGGATAAGGTGCAAGTCCGTAAAACTTGGCAGTTATGGTCCAAGGTTTTTGTAGCGACTCTACCTCTTCTCCTTGTCTTTAAGTTTGATGACTGGTTTGATACTCATTTCCATAATATGGTGTCAGTGGCTATTATGTTGATTGTTTATGGGGTGGCCTTTATCTATCTTGAAAAACGTAACAAAGCGCAAGCGATTGAGCCAACAGTCACAGAGTTAGACAAATTACCTTATAAAACAGCCCTTTATATCGGTCTTTTCCAAGTCTTGGCCCTTCTACCAGGGACTAGCCGTTCCGGAGCAACTATCGTAGGTGGTTTGTTGAATGGGACTAGTCGTTCAGTGGTAACAGAATTTACCTTCTATCTAGGAATTCCAGTTATGTTTGGAGCCAGCGCTTTGAAGATTTTTAAATTTATCAAAGCGGGAGAAGTCTTGAGTTTTGGTCAATTCTTCTTGCTCTTGGTAGCAATGGTAGTGGCTTTTGCAGTCAGCATGGTTGCTATCCGTTTCTTAACTAGCTATGTGAAAAAACACGACTTTACGATGTTTGGTAAATACCGTATTGTCCTAGGTAGTGTATTACTACTTTATAGCTTCGTTCGATTATTTGTATAAGAAAAAGCCTTGAGGGAAGCTACTTCCTTCAAGGTTTTAAAATCCAGTCACAGTGACACCCAATAAGCGAACGTCTTTATCTTTGTCTGTCAGAGATTCGTAAAGTTGGATAGCCATTTGTGAAATAGTTTCAGCATCTTGGATCTTTTGAGATAAGCTTTTCCGCTTAGTCATTGTAGAAAAGTCAGCATAGCGGATTTTTAAAATAACAATCTTTCCAGATTTTTCATGTTTTTGAAGACTTAGGGCAACTCTTTCCGAAAGGAGAGTTAGCTCTTTTTTGATATCTTCTTCTAGATTGAGAATTTTACTATAAGTTTTTTCTTTTCCAATAGATTTACGAATGCGATTGGATTTGACGGGAGAATTATCAATGCCACGAGCCTTGCGATACAGGTCAAAACCGAGTCGACCAAAACGATCAATAAGACTAATTTCAGAAATTTTTAAAGATCAGAACCTGTAAATACCCCCATTTGATGCAATTTCTCAACTGTTTTCTTACCTACACCGTGGAATTTAGCGATATCCATTTGTTTGAGAAAATCTTCAGCCTCATCAGGGAGAATAACTGTCAAACCATGAGGTTTTTGATAATCGCTAGCCATTTTAGCTAGGAACTTATTGTAGGAAACACCAGCAGAAGCCGTTAGATGAAGTTCTTGCCAGATATCATTTTGAATCAAGCGAGCTATTTTGACTGCAGACTTGATCCCCAGTTTGTTTTCAGTAACATCCAGATAGGCTTCATCTATACTCATGGGTTCAATGATGTCTGTATAACGTCTGAAAATAGAACGAATTTGCTGGCCAACTGCTAGATACTTGTCGTAATTTCCAGAAATAAAGATAGCCTGAGGGCAACGATCGTAAGCTTCTTTAGAGCTCATAGCAGAGTGGATTCCAAAAGCTCTTGCCTCGTAGCTACAGGTTGAAACAACGCCTCGGCCACCTGTTTTTCGAGGGTCACTACCAATCACAACTGGCTTCCCTTTAAGTTTGGGATTGTCTCGAATTTCAACAGCAGCAAAAAAGGCATCCATGTCAATATGGATGATTTTACGAGATAAATCATTCATTAGTGGAAAAAAATCAACATGGAGAAACCTCTCACTGCTAGTTTATTTAATTTTATTATACTCTTTTTTTCTGAAAAAAATGAAAACCAAGTAATTCTTTTTCAAAACTATAATACAGTTTTATTTATTTTTTTGAAACTGTATTAGAAAAAGAAAAGTGCTAAAAAAAGAGATTTTCTACTTGTTGAAATCGTTTACTGTATGTTATACTGAGTACATGAATGTAACAGATGACTGTTACTAGAAAGAAAAAAGAGGACATTAACATGGTTGTTAAGACAGTTGTTGAAGCACAAGACATTTTTGACAAAGCCTGGGAAGGCTTTAAAGGTGTTGACTGGAAAGAAAAAGCAAGTGTATCTCGTTTCGTTCAAGCAAACTACACACCTTACGATGGAGATGAAAGCTTCCTTGCAGGACCAACAGAACGTTCACTTCACATCAAAAAAATCGTAGAAGAAACTAAAGCACATTACGAAGAAACTCGTTTCCCAATGGACACTCGTCCAACATCTATCGCTGATATCCCTGCAGGATTCATCGACAAAGAAAACGAAGTTATCTTTGGTATCCAAAATGACGAACTCTTCAAATTGAACTTCATGCCAAAAGGTGGTATCCGTATGGCTGAAACTACTTTGAAAGAAAATGGATACGAACCAGATCCAGCTGTTCACGAAATCTTTACTAAATATGTAACAACAGTTAACGACGGTATCTTCCGTGCTTATACTTCAAACATCCGTCGTGCTCGCCACGCTCACACTGTAACTGGTCTTCCAGATGCATACTCACGTGGACGTATCATCGGTGTTTATGCACGTCTTGCTCTTTACGGTGCAGACTACTTGATGCAAGAAAAAGTGAACGATTGGAACTCAATCGAAGAAATCGATGAAGAAACAATCCGTCTTCGTGAAGAAATCAACCTTCAATATCAAGCATTGCAACAAGTTGTACGCTTGGGTGATCTTTACGGAGTTGATGTTCGTAAACCAGCGATGAACGTTAAAGAAGCTATCCAATGGGTAAACATTGCCTTCATGGCTGTCTGCCGTGTTATCAACGGTGCAGCTACATCTCTTGGACGTGTGCCAATCGTGTTGGATATCTACGCAGAACGTGACCTTGCTCGTGGTACATTTACTGAATCAGAAATCCAAGAATTTGTTGATGATTTCGTTATGAAACTTCGTACAGTTAAATTTGCTCGTACTAAAGCTTATGACCAATTGTACTCAGGTGACCCAACCTTCATCACAACTTCTATGGCTGGTATGGGTAACGACGGTCGTCACCGTGTTACTAAGATGGACTACCGTTTCTTGAATACTCTTGACAATATCGGTAACTCTCCAGAACCAAACTTGACAGTTCTTTGGACTGACAAATTGCCATACAACTTCCGTCGCTACTGTATGCACATGAGCCACAAACACTCTTCAATCCAATACGAAGGTGTTACAACTATGGCTAAAGACGGATACGGTGAAATGAGCTGTATCTCATGTTGTGTGTCTCCACTTGACCCAGAAAACGAAGAACAACGTCACAACATCCAGTACTTCGGTGCTCGCGTTAACGTTCTTAAAGCTCTTCTTACTGGTTTGAACGGTGGTTACGACGATGTTCATAAAGACTATAAAGTATTTGACATCGAACCAATCCGCGACGAAGTTCTTGAATTCGAATCAGTTAAAGCTAACTTTGAAAAATCTCTTGACTGGTTGACTGACACTTACGTAGATGCTTTGAACATCATCCACTACATGACTGATAAGTACAACTACGAAGCTGTTCAAATGGCCTTCTTGCCAACTAAACAACGTGCTAACATGGGATTCGGTATCTGTGGTTTCGCAAACACTGTTGATACATTGTCAGCTATCAAGTACGCTACAGTTAAACCAATCCGTGACGAAAATGGCTACATCTACGATTACGAAACAATCGGTGAATACCCACGTTGGGGTGAAGATGACCCACGTTCAAACGAATTGGCAGAATGGTTGATCGAAGCTTACACAACTCGTCTACGTAGCCACAAACTTTACAAAGACGCAGAAGCTACTGTATCACTTTTGACAATCACATCTAACGTTGCTTACTCTAAACAAACTGGTAACTCTCCAGTCCACAAAGGTGTATACCTCAACGAAGATGGTTCTGTGAACTTGTCTAAACTTGAATTCTTCTCACCAGGTGCTAACCCATCTAACAAAGCTAAAGGTGGATGGTTGCAAAACTTGAACTCACTTGCTAGCCTTGACTTTGGTTATGCAGCTGATGGTATCTCATTGACAACTCAAGTATCACCTCGCGCTCTTGGTAAAACTCGTGACGAACAAGTTGATAACTTGGTAACAATCCTTGATGGTTACTTTGAAAATGGTGGTCAACACTGTAACTTGAACGTTATGGACTTGAACGATGTTTATGATAAAAATCATGGCAGGTGAAGATGTTATCGTACGTATCTCTGGATACTGTGTTAACACTAAATACCTTACTCCAGAACAAAAAACTGAATTGACACAACGTGTCTTCCACGAAGTGCTTTCAATGGATGATGCATTGAGCTAAGATTCATAAATAGTAAATCAAAAACCAGTCACTCTGACTGGTTTTTTTATTATAAAAATTTTTTTAAAAAAATTAGTCAAATTTGGTCAAATTTCTTGACTATTACTGACCAAAGTGATAAACTAAGAACATAAGGATAAGGAAAGTCCTTAGAAAAACCTTGATTTTTAAGGTGATTGTTTATGTTATCTTAAGATCAAAGTATGGGTAAAAACCTAGAAAAGAGGTACAACCTATGATGAACATTAGTATTTTTAGAAGTCCAATTACAAAACCTGTATTGGATAAAGAAAAAAACCTGAAATTATACGTAGAGTAGCAAATAGCTAGTCTAAATTTTTTTAAAAACAAAGGTCAGAGAAAGTCAAAGAAATTTGACTAACTAATTTTGAAAAACAAACGAGGTATGAAATATGAATAACAACTTTAATAACTTTAACAATATGGATGATTTATTTAACCAATTGATGGGAGGTATGCGTGGATATAGTTCTGAAAATCGTCGTTACTTGATTAACGGTCGCGAAGTAACGCCAGAAGAATTCGCTATTTACCGTCAAACAGGCCAACTGCCAAGTGAAGGAAGTGACCAAGCTCAGTATGTTCAAGGTAAAACTATGAAACAAGATGGTATTCTTGCAAAACTTGGACGCAACTTAACAGCTGAAGCTCGTGAAGGTAAGTTAGATCCGGTTATTGGACGTAATAAGGAAATCCAAGAAACTTCTTGAAATTCTTTCTCGTCGTACTAAGAACAACCCAGTCCTTGTAGGTGATGCTGGTGTCGGTAAAACAGCAGTAGTTGAAGGTTTGGCTCAAGCTATCGTGAATGGTGATGTTCCAGCAGCAATCAAGAATAAAGAAATTATCTCTATTGATATTTCAGGTCTTGAAGCTGGTACTCAATATCGTGGTAGCTTTGAAGAAAATATTCAAAACTTGGTAAAGAAGTTAAAGAAGCTGGAAATGTTATCCTCTTCTTCGACGAAATCCATCAAATCCTGGGTGCAGGTAGCACAGGTGATGGTCAAGGATCTAAAGGTCTTGCTGATATCTTGAAACCAGCTCTTTCACGTGGTGAATTGACAGTGATTGGTGCAACAACTCAAGACGAATACCGCAACACTATTTTGAAAAATGCTGCCCTTGCTCGTCGTTTCAATGAAGTGAAGGTCAATGCTCCATCTGCTGAAGATACCTTCAAGATTCTCCAAGGTATTCGTGATCTATATCAACAACACCACAATGTTATCTTGCCAGATGAAGTTTTGAAAGCGGCTGTTGATTACTCAGTACAATATATTCCTCAACGTAGCTTGCCTGATAAGGCTATTGACCTAGTCGATGTAACAGCTGCTCACTTGGCAGCACAACACCCAGTGACAGATGTACATGCTGTAGAGCATGAAATTGAAGAAGAAAAAGCTAAACAAGAAGCTGCAGCTGCTAAAGAAGACTACGAAGCAGCTTTGAAAGCAAAAGTTCGCATCGAAGAACTTGAAAAGAAAATTGCCAACCATACAGAAGATCATAAGGTTACTGCAACTGTCAATGACGTAGCTGAGTCTGTTGAACGGATGACTGGTATTCCAGTATCTCAAATGGGTGCAACCGATATCGAACGCTTGAAAGATATGGGTCATCGTTTGCAAACTAAGGTTATCGGTCAAGATAAGGCTGTTGAAGCAGTAGCACGTGCCATTCGTCGTAACCGTGCAGGATTTGACGAAGGTAACCGTCCAATCGGTAGCTTCCTCTTTGTAGGACCTACTGGGGTTGGTAAGACAGAGTTGGCTAAACAATTGGCTCTTGATATGTTTGGAACTAAGGATGCTATCATCCGTTTGGACATGTCAGAATACAGCGACCGCACAGCCGTTTCTAAATTGATTGGTACAACAGCCGGTTATGTTGGTTACGATGACAATAACAATACCTTGACAGAACGCGTCCGTCGCAATCCATACTCAATCGTCCTTCTCGACGAAATTGAAAGGCTGACCCTCAAGTTATCACCCTTCTCCTTCAAGTTTTGGACGATGGTCGTTTGACAGATGGTCAAGGTAACACTGTCAACTTCAAGAATACGGTGATTATCGCAACTTCAAACGCAGGCTTTGGTTACGAAGCTAACTTGACAGAAGATGCTGATAAACCAGAACTTATGGATCGTTTGAAACCTTACTTCCGTCCAGAATTCTTGAATCGCTTTAACGCAGTGATTGAATTCTCACACTTGAGCAAAGAAGATCTTTCTAAGATTGTAGACCTTATGTTGGTTGAAGTTAACAAGACGCTTTCTAAGAAAGACATTGACTTGGCTGTGAGCGAAGCTGCTAAAGAATACATGACTGAAGAAGGCTACGATGAAGTCATGGGTGTTCGTCCACTTCGTCGTGTGGTTGAACAACAAATCCGTGACAAAGTCACAGACTTCCACTTGGATAACCTTGATGCTAAACACCTAGAAGCTGACATGGAAGATGGTGTTTTGGTCATTCGTGAAAAAGCCTAAATCAAGATTTAGAAAATAAAAAAAGGAACCAGTTCAAGTCTGACCTGACACATAGCAGTTTAGTTAAATGGGTTAATATTAGCGAGCCAAGTCGTTTGGCTCGCTTTTTTCATTGTTTAGTTTTCCGATGAAATTATAGTAAATGTCAATCTGAATAATGCGATTACGTTTCGTACCAGTTGGTTTATGAATCACAATCTTGTCAATCAGTTCATTCACTATTTCAACGGTTAGTTCTGGTAGCTCTGTATATTTCAAAATTCTCGCCATAAACTTGGAGATATTAAGGCTGTCTTCTTGTTGTTTGGTGAGTTTTTCGGTTAAGTCAGAAATGGAAGTTTGAAGTTGTTTCTGTTCTTCTTCATAGCTCTGACTTAGTTTCACAAAGCGTTCATCTGAAATTTTACCAAGTAGATTATCTTCATAAAGCTTCTGAATGATGCTGTCAATCTCTTTAGAGCGGTATTCGTCCTTTTGAAGTTGCAGTTGCTGGCGTTTGCTATCCTTGCAGAATTGCGCTTGGCTTTGCTGTTCTATCTTCTTCAAAAAGGTTTCTTGGTCTAATTGGCACTCGTGGATAGTTTGACGAAGTTTGTCGCTTACAATCTCAATCAGGGCGGATTTTTGAATGTAGTGGGGATTTTCACAACCATCAATCGGCTTACGGTAGGCAGAACATTTATAGTGGTCGTGATTAAGTCCGTTTTTCTCTTGTGGGCAAAAATAATGCTTTTGCCCACAAGTTCCACAAAAAACTAATCCTGCAAACAAATTCTCGTGACCAGCCCGATTTTTATACCGTTGATTAGACCGCTTATGACTCCTCATCTTCTGAACAATGTCGAATGTTTCTTGGTCAATTATTGCTTCATGTGTATTCTTGAAAACCAACCAACCTTCCTTTGGATTATCCACCTTACGCTTATCTTTGTAAGATTTTGTCCGTGTTCGAAGATTGACAGTATGTCCGAGATATTCTTCACGTCCTAAGATAGCACTTAGAGTTTCTCGCGTCCAAAAATATGGCAAAGTTTCCACATTTGGGCTGGAAGAAATAGACTTCAAACCGATTTCTATTCGGTGGCGGTCTGGCTTGAAAATTTTGTCATTTTCCAACCCTTTCGCAATCTCCGAAAGACTTTTTCCATTTTTAGCTTCTTGAAAAATCCGTTTCACAACTTCACTGGCAACAGGATCAATAATCCAATTTTTAGGATTGTTTGAATCTTTTAGATAGCCGTAAGGTGGGTTAGTAGTTACTCGCTCGCCAGCTTTGGCTTTAGCTTGCACCACCGCCCGAATCTTCTTGCTGGTATCCGCCGCATACATTTCGTCCATTAAACTCTTGATTGGCAAGAAATAGAATTAGTTTCATTAGGTTTATTTGAATCTACGCCATCGTTTAAAGCAATAAAGCGGACATCAAAGCTAGGGAAAGTAATTTCCGTTAGTTGACCGACCTTGATATAAGAGCGACCTAAACGGCTCAAATCCTTAACGATAAAGTTTGAAACTTGCCGATTTTCCACCAGTCTAAGTGCTTTCGAAATTGCTGGACGGTAAAAATTTGTGCCACTAAAGCCATCATCGACAAACAAAATAGGATTAGAGAGATTTTCTCTTGTAACTATATCAAGCAGAATTTTCTTCTGATTGATAATTGAGTTGCTATCTCCGTCCAGTCCATCATCTTGACTTAAGCGACAATAAACCACCGTAATATCTGAAAGTTTTGAAGTGTCTACTTGTCTATAATCTGAAATTGTCAAAGTTCTGTTCATGTGTTTTTCTCCTTTTGGAGTTCACACACCTTATACTTCTATTATACCATTTTTACTACTGTTAAAGTAGTGATTTATCGCTTAAAATCAACCTTTCTAGGATATTTTCAAGATTGCAATTTCCAGTAAAACGGTGACGGATTAAGTAAGTCGTTCGACCAATTCGACAAATTTCATCGGCAGTGCGTGAGGGCTGGTTTGAATCTCGGTCTTTATTCTTTTGATTCATTATCTATTCCTCCCTTGATATAATCTGGGTATTCTTCCAGCGTTATGACAGTGAACAGTTCCCAAAAGTTATATAGTTCATTTTGAATAACTTTCGAGATAGCGAGCTTACGCTTATCGTCTGGCACTATCCAGAGCACAAATGGGAAAACTTCCTTTTGTCGCTGTTCAATACCTGAACGATAATATTCAATATATTTCTTACAAGTATTTACAATACGTGCAAGACTTTCCGTGCTTCGGTCTATTTCCAGAAAATAATAGTCTTCGTAATCGTGATTAACCAGCTCTAAATAAGCATCAGGTTTTAGAGTTCTACCTATACCTGAAAGTTTTTGGTAGCTGCGCCAAGAGTTCGGCTCAAAGGAAAAAGTTTCAAGCGATAGCTTTTCTGAATCTCGAATGGTTTCTAGTGTCTCAACAAAAATTTCCGTAATTGCTAAAGTATGCTCAACATGATGTTGGGTTGGCTCGTATTTATTTTTATAGCGCAAAACAACTGTTTCATCTTGGTTTTTAAGGAATTTTAATCCCTGAAAAGTAATTTGCCAAACATAAGAAGCAGAGCCACGGCGTGCGCCACCAATTCGCCGTTTTAAGTGTGAAACTAATCCAGCTTTCTTCAGACTTTGAAGCGCAAAATTAGTTCGGCGAATTGCGGTGTCAGCTCTCACGCTACTGGCAAAAAATAATCTTGCTAACTGGTTGGTAGTCGCAAATCTTGCCTGACTCAAAAAGTAAAGAATTTGCGTGTCATTATCTATTTTGTAATTCCATTTCATCTGTTTTGTTCTCCATTAAAATTTAAAGGTGTGCTCTCCGCAAAATGTGCCTAGTTACGGAGTAAGTCGTGTGAGTAAAAATTCTGAAAACCTTTATTTATCAGGGGTTGAAGAATCTTCTTCATCAACACGATTCGAAGAGCGATTGGAACGCTTTTTGCGCCCAAAATCTGTTAGTTGTTGTGGTGAATCATCATCTTTCGAGACCGGTTTTACAAAAGCATAGCTTTCAAATTCGGCTTCAATAATTGAACTATCTTGCCCATATTTGGTTAAGCTATTTAGATATGGTGCACGACTATCTCTCAGTTTTAGACCAGGTGGGTAGGTTTTACCGATAATCCAACGGTAGGTGTTAGGAGAGATTTCTGTTCTAATATATGCCCAAAATGGCGGTAAGCTGCAAAAATCTTCCTTGCTAATTTCAAGAGTGGATTTTGCCATGTCGCGGGCTTCATTTAGGTTTAAGCCAAAGACAATTTTATTCGCAACATTGGACTCAATACCAGCTTTTAGCTGAGGTGACATTTGGGCAAGATGTTGAAAGCCAATATTCCAGCCAACATTAAATTGGCGAGATTGCGAAAGTGCTTCGTCTAAGTTAGAATTGGGGATTCCTAGGAAACTTGGTGTCTCATCAATATAGATAAAGACTGATTGGCGTTTGCTTGGCTCAACTGACAACTGGCGCAAAATTAACATCCAGAGCATAGAAGTGATTAGGCTACCAATGAGCTTTGCAGATTCTGAACCAATCACGGCTTTATTAAGGGGAATCAATACAATCTTTCTAGATTGAAAAATTTCCACTAGACTAAAACTAGGTTTACTTTGTCCAAGCATAGCTCGAAGTTGCGGGCGAAGCAAAAACTGTCGGAATTTATTCAAAATGGGGTTTAACATCTGGTGACGTTGGGCTTCACTGAGCAGTTCAAACCAGTTCCAAAAACTTTCCAAGCCAATAGGGTCTTTGAGTTCTTTCAGCAGTTTATTGCGAAACTGCTTGTTAGTGAGTAGGCTCGGTAGCATCACCAAAGAACTGTTTGGGATCCTAGCAAGAGTTAAAAAACTATGTGATAGAATATCCAGTGAGTAAATTCCAAAATGTTCAGGATAAAGTCCTTTAAATAGTTCCAACAGATAGTCTGCGATAACTTCTGGCTCAATACCATATCTAGTTAGCTCAAAAGGGTTTATACCAACAACTCGTTTGGCAGTTGGCGAGATGACTACTATATCTTCATCGTGTTCAGCTGATGTGCGCTCTAATAGTTCATGAGTGAGTTGACCTTTGGCATCCACCACAACTACGCTATGATGTTTAGATTTTATATCTGATAAAATCAAGTGACTCATGGTAGTAGTTTTCCCGCAACCTGTTGAGCCGAGAAAAACGGTGTGCTTTTTGCCAGCTTGAGCTGAAATTTGAATTGGTCTTGGTTGACTTTCAACCGTTTGCGCCAAACTTCGCTGAATCTTCCGATTAATATTGTAGCCCAAAGGCGGAGTCACTAATTTAGGGTGAACATTTGGCACACCTGCAATATTTTCTTCCCCAATAGGTAAAAGCATGAAACAAGCTAAGTCTGAGACAGATAAACTATATGGGAAAGACCAGGAGGGTTGTGCTTGATTGAGTTTTTGGATAGCTAGTGGTTTTAATTCAATGGTTGCATTTGATTCCATCATGCGAAAACTACTAAGTAGGCTGTCAAAAAATTCTTTTGTTCGCAAAATACTGCGAGATTGGACACCAAGACGAATTTCACACTTAAAAGTAGATTGGTTCAATTTTTGTTTCATCAGCTTTTTTGAATTTTCGGAAAGCTCAGGAATATTATTTGTAATCACTTGATACCATTTAGCGGATAAATTCGGCAAATCTTTTGGTTGAGGGCGAGGCGGTGAGCCTGCACCAATAACCAACTGAACAACTACTGTTTCGTCTGGCTGAAGTATTTTTGAAATTGCAAGGCTTGAACGTATCATGTTTTCTGCAGAGTCTATTTTTAAAGCATAGTGAGATTCTTTGATGTTCACTAACCGTGCAACCGAAAGTTTTTCGCGTTTAGGAGCTCTTGAAAACTGAATAGCTCGGTGTGATTGAATTAGTTGGCTGATATGTCGCTTGTCTCGTTCTTCTGTTCCTAATAGATAGCGCACGCGATTCTTAGATAATCGAATTTCAAAAATAACCGCTTTGCGCCGACTTAACCCCACCAGTTGACCCAACATAGATTTCACATCATCTATCTCAAACGGGCGCATCCAGTTGAGTTCGCTCCAAGATAGCGCTTCGAATTTTCTTTTCATCCCTACCTCCATTCTTTAGATTTAATAATCTGAAAGGCAAGCCAGCCAATGAAAACAACCACAGTCGCTAAAACTAAGAACCACCAAACTTCCAGAATTAGTTTCACCGCCCAGTTAATAAGCCAAGCACAAGCAACAAATCCAAGAATATATGCCATTAGTTTTCTCATAGCTGGTCTCCTTTCTGCCCTCATTTATACAAGAAAATTGATAAAAAGTTAAATTCCACTGTCTTTAGTTTTTAGAGCGATTGGAATGAATTTTAGGCAATGAAACAGTAGTATATTTGAACATATTTTGACCATTTGTCTAGTCTAAACAATCCTTTTTATTTTCTTGAAATTTTTTTGCATTTCTGCTTTAGCAACCAAGAAAAGTTGATTGATTTCTTGCCGTTTTTCCAGAAATTCTGCTAGGGCAATTTCTTCTTCACTACAGTGCTTTTTTTGTCTTCTTGTTTTGGTTTTTCTAACCAATCCCAAAGAAATACAACAACAATGATAATTATAAAAAGCTATAAAGTAGTCCATCATAAAGCTACCTCATTTCATCTTTTCAGTAGCGTAATATGTGAACGCTTTGAGAATATAATCTGTATATGCTTTAGCTTCTGGCGTATTTTTGAGTATTTCTGCCTGCGTGAGTGCCAGATTGCCCACTTTATATAAAATATCGCTAGCGAGAAGCTCCAAGGCTTGATTATCTGCCATCGCTTCACTCAGTGTTTTAGCCACTTCTAACTGATAGGGGCTAACAAGTTGAGGAAGGTCTACTTTTGAGGTCGATTTTTGAATATGATTCATGAGATTTCTCCTTTGATTTTGGTATAATTGTTTTAAGTTAGCTAACTTATGGTTTTATTATAGAAAAGTCCAAGCGTGATTTGTTGCCAATAATTGTGCTAAAATCTTGCCAGTTTCGGAGGTGCTTGATGTTTGATATTCCTAGTTTGTTTTCTATTATTTTAAAACACGCCAATAAAACGACTTGGTCTGACAGAAAGAAAGTTAGCGTAGGCTTGTCGCTCGTCTTACACGAAGACTCTTTGGCTTATCTATCGGATACAACCTTTAATAAATTGTTTACAGGCCAAAATAAAGGACGAACCCTTTACAGAATCGTCCAAGATGAAATAACAGAAGAAGGCTATTCCAGCTATATCTTTCAAGCCGAGAAGCGATTAAGCGACACCAACTATAAAGAAAATAAGTTCTTGTTGGCAGATACGATAGAAGATTTTTTTGAACTAATAGAAGAATCGCAAAATCTGCCGAAGTCCGTTTTATTAGGTTTAAAGCAGTCTTACAAACTTAACCACCAAGACCGACCTTATCTTTTTCTGGCCGAGTGTTTATTTTATGCGTTAGCTTGCCAGCACAACAAACAACAACAGTATATTGAGCCAGATTTTAGCCAAGAAACAGAAGTCGTATCAAAACCATTAGAAGAGCTTGTAGCACGAGCTAACGGTTATTCGAAGCGCATTGTTCAAGACTTAAACCGTTTTTCAGAAGAAGAACTTCAACTGTTCAGAAAAATAGCACCATTTACTTTTTATGATGAATCTTACGATGAGCTCTCTGGCGATTACATTTTAGATTATTACTTGATTTCTCACGCTGATTTTCTAGATTTGTTCACTAAATACGGCATTAAAGGTAATGAAGTTTCACGCCTGATTGAATATGGGTTAACCTCTGGTGGTGGCAGACATGAGATAATTGTGGAAAAAGGAGAGCTATCTGGCTTCCAAAATGATAACCTTGTCTTAACTTTCACTACTGAATCTGACGAAAGAATAACATTCGAATATAGCGCCTTTCACTTAACAGATACCGCCAAAGCCCTGATTGAGATTTTGGAGATTGAGACTAGTGATGAGTTTTTTCGGGAGTTGGGAGAAGAGTTTAAAAATAAGGTTAAAGTATTACCTATTGATATAGAAATATTAGGTGTGGATGAGTTTTAGATGAAATGGTAAAAATATTTATATGATCTGAGATGTTTTTCAGAGGTAAAAATGATATAATTAAAAGTGTATTTGAGTCAAGGAGATTCTGTATGGAGTTCAAAGGTTTTAAAATTAAATTCATTTGGGATTCTATTCTTCGTCATCCCGTAATTAGCAGTGTCAGCTTTATCATAACAACCTCTATTTCAGTATTTGGATTTTGGGTTAGTGTAGTTGAAATACAGGATAAGTTAGGTGACAAATATTTTTGGCAATACACGGCCTACATAGTATTATCATCTGTTCTTGTCAGTCTATTTTTATATATTTGGTCAAAAATTGCAAACTATCTATTCTATAATGACTATACTTCAGCTGTATCAGAATATATGGCAAATGCTTCAAAACATGATGTTTGGCATCTTTCCAAAGCAACAAAGGAGTATCGACGCATTATAGCACCTGAAAATGGGGCTACTGAGAGATATAGGAAAAAAATACTTGATAACGGTTATAAAAGTTTCACAACACTTACAAAAACATACTTTTTGGAGATATTTTTAGTGATTTGGAAAAAGTTCTTTCCAAAAAGTTTATATACGAAATTAAAAATTACATTACAGCTTTTTTTCCAGCTGATTTTGATATGGGGAGATTAAATGATATAAAGGGTATATCAGAGTTACAATATTCAGATTATTTTGTTGAAGATGGTAGAATGAATTTGAGGGATAGTGTGAAAAAACCACTTACCGAAGATATGAAGAAACTCATGTTTTCGAAAAAAACTTAACACATATCTATACAATCAAAGAAGAGAATAAAGGGATTCTTTTTCATTTTGACAGCCAAAAAGCTTCTCAGAATTTCCTAAAATTTATGGATTTATAGACTTTTAGTTGGGGTGAATTAAGCCGACCTTTTTATGGACAAAAGATTTTCTAATTGATTTTATAATTCCTGTAATGCTTGAAAGGATTAATGTTATGTGCTATTATATATCAAGTGTGGAATCGTATATGTCTACTTTTCCCCGCAATAATATACAGAAACTCTACACATAAGCTTGAAAAATTTTAGCAATTTCAACTTTTTAGCTATTCTGTATCAAAAAATATAATGAATAAGGAGATTTGTTGAGATGTTCGAACCTTTAGTACCTAAATTAACACCGAGAGAAGACTTGTGGGAGACTGCACAAGCTTTAAAAGTTTTATCTTTTGGTGATTTAAGATATACAGATAAAGAGGCATTTTTGGAGGCAATTGAATATGAGCCATATCCACGTTCTGAGATTGCAGATACTGTAGAGTAAAAATAACCCCAAGATCCACCTTGTGGGTCTTTTTCATTTTGTCAATTTTTCTTCTAAAATATAGCTACCCTGCTACAATAGTAAGGAAAGGAGAAATTTTGACAAATCATCACACGAATAAATTCGAAACTATCACCATCGGCTATGCTCGCGTTAGCTCAACAGATAATCGGCAAGAATTAGGGTTATCTGTTCAAAAAGAAGCACTCGGCTTTTGCGACAAGCTCTATATCGAAAAAGATTCAGGCGGAAATCAGGAGCGACAACAGCTTGACAAAGCGTTAAAATTAGCCAAAAATTATGCTAAACAAGGCGTTAAAACAAATTTTGTCGTATATAAATTGGATAGGCTTACAAGAAAGATGCTTCACCTCTCTGCTATTATTGAAGATTTAACCAAACATGGTATTCATCTTCAATCAATTCATGAAAATATTGAAACAGATTCTTTAACTGGAAGATTCTTTTGCTTAATGTTGGGTTATGTGGCGGAATGGGAGCTTCAAGCGATTTCTGAACGCACTAAAGACGGACTCCGTAAAGCGAAAGAAAAAAAGGCGTGAAACTTGGCAACAAAGGAATAGCGAAAGATAAAGAAAAAGCAAATTATTGCACAATACCAGCAAAAAGAAATGTCCGTTCGAAATATAGCCAATCAGTTGAATATTTCCACCGCAACTATTTATAATGTGCTAAAAGCGTAATAACATTCAAATAAATAGAAGAAATCACCTATAATTGATTGACAAATCCTTAGAAAAAAATAGTACATTAAACCTATCAACAGTTTTAGCAAACGGTCGTTTGTTAAAAACAATCAAAGTTATCAATAAAAAAATATTTCAAATGCTGATTTAATAGGGTTTTTAGTTACCTTGTTGAATTGGCATTTTTATTTTTTTCATTGTTTTTAGTTGACGACCGTTAACTAAAAACAAGCTCAGCCCCTATTGTAGCAGGGATTTTTTTGAGTGAAAAAAATAAAAAAATGGAGGTTCTTTATGGGACTTAACGACTTAAAAGCCGACTCAGTTGAGGTAACAACCAAACTTTCGGTTTCTGATATTGGCGTGATTCTTCAAGAAATTTGCGCCGAGTGGAAAACAACCCCAGAAGCTATTCAGAGTAGTTCGGGTGCATTAGCTGATTTTTGATGATAGAGCTGATATAGAAATCGTCATTAAAGGTAAAGCTGGCTTATTCTCTCCGCAATTTTATGCAGTTCAGGTTTATGTTTACCAACTTGAGAATGAATGCGGGCTTCAGCTCATTGCTCTAGGTGATTCTGGATTTTCGAAAATGTGGTATGGTCTTAATGGTGCGATAAAAATGTCTGAAAGCATTAAACGCCGTGACGCCATTGTGGAACGAATTATGCAATATAGTTCGAGATAGAATAGAAAGAGGTTTTAAATGAGTACTCGTTTAAATCAAAAAGTTGTTCGTGGTGAATTGGTTGAGATTATTGAAAGCTCAGGTGGTTTTCTTGGCGGAATTGAATATCAATTAGTCGTTGGTGGGAAGATTAAAGAACAATCCAAAGACCTAAGCTATATTCTTAGCGCCTTTGATAGATATTGGTAATTTATTAGGAAGAACGCCGATGAAAAGAAAGTTATTTTTCTCATTTATAATTTTACTGTCATGTTTTACGCTTTTAGGTTGTAGTTCCCCTAAGAACTTCACAGGTAAATGGAAAACCGATATCTTCGACCAAGGAAGTGTTAGAGAAGATGGAGCGAAAATCGCAGGTAAAGCAACTGGACAAGCCGACCTTGCTTCAATTATCTCTAAATATATTCACTGGAATGCTACTATGGAGATAAAAAAAGACGGAACTTTAACAATGGACAACGGCGAAACTTTCTCCGCCAAATGGCATCAAAAAGGCGACAAAATTGTAATTGAAGGGAAAAATATTTCCGGAATTGCAACCCTGTCCGATGACCAGAAGACTTTATATTTCGAAAAATAAGCCATTGAATGATAATTCTGGTAAGCAGAATGGTTTTATGATTGGAGAAAAATTCATTAAAGTTTGAATTTAAAAAGGTAGAATAATGATGAAAAAAATTAGGAATGGTGATCACATGTTTAGTGATGATTCTGTTACTTATTTCTTGTGGAAATAAGAGAAAGGATTTAGTTTTATCGAATTTTCCAAGTGTTCAGAATGAACTAACCGAAAAAGACTTGCTTAAGGCGGTTGGAGCACCACACGAGAAGTCCTCTTCTCTTAGTGATGTTACCCAGCTATATGAAAAAAATTACTAAAAAAATGGACTTATCCAGTGGTGAATCAATCCTGTCTCAAAAAAATCAAATTGGACTGTGGGAATAAATGGTATCATTACAGACTACTACGTTTACAAATTAAAAGACGGTAAGTCAGTGATTGTTTTTCTTAGTAAAGGAAAGGTCGTTGCGATAACAAGAAAAGGTATCGATTATAAGTAACGTAAAAGGTAAAGTAATATGAAAAATAGCATTAAAATTCGGTTGGCAATTATAACAATAGCTATCATTGGGTTTCTATTTTATGGATTTAGAGATAATGGTTCGGTACTTTATTACGGGCAAAGCTATACAGCAGGTTCCGTATTTAAACCTGATTCTTATCTTTCAGCTGGGCTATTTAAATCCGCAGGCAAAGAGATAAACAAACTGGTTTCGAAAAAGCGTGGAAGTAGCCTTACAGGCGTGATGGTCTCTGTTGTAGTTGGCGGAATTACTTTCTTCACACTTTGGCAAGATGACGATTTTAAAGATATTTTAGTGGAAGCAAGAAAACAAGGAGAAAATAATTAAAATGGCTAATTTGGATAATTACTTGGTTTTGGTTTTTATTGTAGTAACTGGAATTCTTATCACTATTCAATTCGCAGGCGAGCGTTTTGCGGATTGGCTAACGGATTTAACCGAGCAATTCTTTTCGAAAAGCTTGGATAAGCACGAAGAAAAGCGTAAGGCGGAAAGAGAAGAAAAATAAGTTAAGGAGTTACAGTCTAGTTATATTGCCAGATAAAACTAATATTATCTTCTCTTATTCAAATCTAAGGTATCTAACCCCCAAAAAACAATATTTATATTTGACGAATAATAGAAAAAAGACGGCTCATTTTTTGAACCGTCTTTTAATTCACTCATAAGATGTGTGAACTCAGATTACTTTTAGACTGCTGAACGTCAGACTGCCTAAAAGCTGGTTTCTTTTTTTATTATTAGATGACATGACGTTCAAAGGCATCGTCTGAGATTCCTTGCTCCAAAATCAATTTTGCCCATTCCTTAGCAGAAAATAGGCTGTGGTCCTTGTAGTTTCCGCAAGATTCAATAGTTGTTCCTGGGACATCTTCCCAAGTTGTTGTCTCAGCGATTTCTTTCAATGAATCCTTGATGACAGCAGCGATTTCAGCGCTAGTATGACGTCCCCACATAATCATATGGAAACCTGTACGACAACCAAATGGGGAACAATCAATCATTCCGTCAATGCGAGTACGGATAAGCTTAGCCAAGAGGTGCTCAATCGTATGAAGTCCAGCAGTAGGGATTGAGTCTTCGTTTGGTTGAACCAAGCGAATATCAAAGTTAGAAATGATATCTCCCTTAGGACCTGTTTCTTCCCCAATTAAACGGACATAAGGTGCTTTGACAATGGTGTGATCAAGTTCAAAACTTTCAACAATAACTTCTTTTGACATGGTATTTCCTTTCAACTTTCTCCTTTCATTATATCATAAAGATTTACTTGAAAACTGCTAATAAAGAGATTTTTTTCAAATATGAATGCCATAAAAGAGTCTGACTGTAAAAAAATAATTTTAAAATGGCAATTGTTTTCAATTCAATTGGAAAAAAATTCTGAAAAATTGTATTGACACTTGGCGAAAAAGGGACTATAATGTATAAAAAGTCATAAAGGAGTTTATTATGAAATTTTCAAAAGTAATGGCCCTAGCAGGAGTGACTCTGTTAGCGTCAGGTGTTTTGGCAGCTTGTTCGGGTTCAGGCTCTAGTGCAAAAGGTGAGAAAACTTTTTCTTACGTTTATGAAACTGATCCAGACAGCCTCAACTATTTGACAACTGGTAAGGCTGCAGTTGCTAATATCACAAGTAATATCGTTGACGGTTTGATGGAAAATGACCGCTACGGGAACTTCGTACCATCAATGGCAGAAGACTGGTCTGTATCTCAAGACGGTTTGACATACACTTACACAATCCGTAAAGATGCTAAATGGTATACTTCTGAAGGAGAAGAGTATGCAGCTGTGAAAGCTCAAGACTTTGTAACAGGTCTTAAGTATGCAGCTGACAATAAGTCAGAAGCCCTTTATCTCGTCCAAGATTCTATTAAGGGTCTTGATGCTTATGTGAAAGGTGAAGTAAAAGACTTTTCTGAAGTTGGAATCAAGGCAATTGATGATCAGACAGTTCAATACACTTTGAACAAACCAGAAAGCTTCTGGAACTCTAAAACAACTATGGGTGTTCTCGCACCGGTAAATGAAGAGTTCCTTACTTCTAAAGGAAGTGACTTTGCCAAAGCAACAGATCCAAGCAGTATCCTTTATAATGGTCCTTTCTTATTGAAATCATTGGTAGCTAAATCTTCAGTAGAATTTGAAAAAAATCCAAACTATTGGGATAAGGACAATGTCCATATTGACAAAGTAAAACTATCATTCTGGGATGGTCAAGACAATAACAAACTTGCAGAAAACTTCAAAGATGGAAGCTTTTCAATGGCTCGTCTCTTCCCAACAAGTGCAAGTTATCCTGAACTCGAAAAAGAGTTTAAAGACAACATCGTTTATACACCACAAGATTCTTCAACGTACTTGATTGGTACCAATATTGATCGTCAATCTTACAAGTACACTTCTAAGACTACAGATGAACAAAAGACATCAACTAAGAAAGCCCTCCTTAACAAGGATTTCCGTCAAGCTCTTTCCTTTGGTTTTGATAGAACTGCTTATGCTTCTCAAGTAAATGGAGAAAGTGGAGCAACAAAACTTCTTCGTAACTTGTTTGTGCCACCAACATTTGTTCAAGCAGATGGTAAAAACTTTGGTGAATTAGTTAAAGAAAAATTGGTAACCTATGGTGATGAGTGGAAAGATGTCAATCTGGATGACGCTCAAGACGGTCTTTACAACCCTGAAAAAGCGAAAGCAGAATTTGCTAAGCTAAGACAGCTCTTCAAGCAGAAGGTGTTCAATTCCCAATTCACTTGGATATGCCTGTTGACCAAACAAGTACTACAAAAGTACAACGTGTTCAATCATTAAAACAATCACTTGAAGCAACATTAGGAGCTGATAACGTAGTTGTTGATATCCAACAACTTCAAAAAGATGAAGTTCTCAATGTTACCTACTTTGCTGAAACAGCTGCTGGAGAAGATTGGGATCTCTCAGATAACGTTGGTTGGTCACCAGACTATATCGACCCATCTACTTACCTTGATATCATCAAACCGTCTGTAGGTGAAAATACTAAGACTTATCTAGGATTTGATTCTGGTACAAACAATGCAGCTGCTAAACAAGTTGGTTTAGAAGATTACGAAAAGATGGTTGTTGAAGCCGGAAACGAAAACACTGATGTTTCAAAACGTTATGATAAATATGCTGCAGCTCAAGCTTGGTTGACAGATAGTGCATTGATTATTCCAACAACTTCTCAAACTGGACGTCCAATGTTGTCTAAGATGGTGCCATACACTCTTCCGTTTGCATACTCAGGTAACAAAGGAACAAGTGAAGCCCTCTTGTACAAATACCTTGAACTTCAAGATAAACCAGTAACTGCTGATGAATATCAAAAAGCTCAAGATAAATGGAAGAAAGAAAAAGAAGAATCTAATAAAAAAGCGCAAGAAGATCTTGCAAACCATGTCAAATAAGAAAAAAGAGGCCGGACAAAAAGTCTGGCCTTTTGATACCCTTCCTGAGACTTTAGTTTAGCATGTTGATTATTGGTTTAAGCCCTGCATTGAAGTAGTAGATTAGACTTTCTAAGTCACGCCCCTGTTCATAGATAAACTACATAAAAAAATAAGGTATCTTTTATCTATGATATTAAACAGTTTTACCGACTATTTAACATGTGTTTGGTATAAGGTTGATTGAGATAACTTTGACAGTTTTTAGTCTGTTAAGTTGTTTCTCTTCCTATTTTTCAAAATTTGGCTTTATATAGTTGATTGAAATAAGATGTGAACAAAGAGGTTAGGAAAGTCAAATTAATTTCTAAAAAAATGTTTTAGAATCCATGGCGTACTACTCTAAGTTCAATCCACTATAAAAAAATTAAGATTCCACTATAAAAAAAACTGCATACAAAAAAACTGAGAATAAATCCTCAGTTTTTTTATATTTTATTGTTGTCTTCGTGGATTTTTGTTGGGGTTGGTTTTGTTGTTGAGAATTTGCAGACGAATTTGGTACTGATGCATTTGGATTGGTAGTACCATTCGTATTTTCGTTTGAAGAGCTTTCGCTTTCAGTTGTTGAAGTTGAACTTGAGCTAGAGCTCTCTGTTGTCGAACTTGCTTGAGTTGATTGTGGAATCCAGTTGCTACGTGCACCATTCTTGAAGACGTAATCACCGCTTCTATAAAGTCCTTCTGGCATTGTCCAGTCACCAGGATGATCGTCCTCTGCTAGATACTGCATCATAGAACGATAGATACTAGTGGCAACGGTAAAGCCATCACCAACGATTGGAGTAAGGCGGTTTGAATAACCAGTCCAGACTGCCATTGAATATTTACGGGTATAACCAACAAACATTTCATCCGGAGCAACAAATTGACTTGTTTTAATGTGGTTTTCAATCTCTTCATCAGTGTAGTTTGATGTACCAGTTTTACCTGCTTGTTGAAGCCATGAAATATAAGCGTCTCGGCCTGTACCAGAGTATAATACTGTTTTCATCATTTCTGTCATCATATAGGCGGTTGTTTCTTTCATAGCACGAGTACCTTGATCAGAAAACTCTTTTGAACTACCGTCGCTAAAGACAACTTTATTGATATACATTGGTTTGTGATAGATACCACCGTTAGCAAATGCAGCATAGGCGGCAGCCATTTTTTCACTACTTGCACCGTACTGTTTACCTGATTCAGTCGTATTACTTGAAATTGCGTTTGCATATACCATGGTTGGATAATCAATGCCAAGTCCGTTTAAGAATTTTTTGGCTTTATCAAGTCCAACTCTATCGAGAGTTTCAACTGCTGGTACGTTACGAGATTGTTGGATAGCAGTTTGAAGAGTGATGTTCCCATAATAGCCACGATCCCAGTTGTAGACTGGAGTGCTAGTGCCTGGGAAGTTATATGGTACATCCTTAAGCATATAAGCAGTTGAGTCATAGATGTCGTACTCAAGCGCAGGTGCATAGTCCGTAATTGGTTTCATAGTTGAACCCCAGTCACGGTTAGTTTCCACTGCTTGGTTAGTACCAAAGGATACATTGCTAGCTTGGTGACGAGATCCGAGTTGGGCGATCACTTTACCATTTGATATATCAATGATAGTAGAGGCTGCTTGGATATCATCATCAGGATAGTTTACGTATTGATCAGTATTATAGACGTCCCAAAGGTGTTTTTGTACCTCTTGGTCGACGTTTGTATAGACTTCCATACCTGTTGTTAATAGATTATAACCTGTTTCTTGTTCTACTTGGTCAATAACCTCTTTAAGATAGTTATCCATGTACTGTGGATAGCTATTAACAGATTTTAGACTTTGAAGTCCATCGGTGATTGGAGTATTGATGGCTGTTTCATATTGCTCAGCTGTAAGGTAACCTTGTTTTTGCATTTCTGACAAAACGAGGTTTCGTCTTTCAAGGGCGGCTTCAGGATGAGAATAAGGATCGTACTGGTTTGGAGCCTGCGGCATACCTGCTAAGAGTGCTAGCTGAGGAATGGATAAGTCTTTGAGGTCCTTACCATAATAGTTTTCTGCAGCTGTCTGCATACCATAGTTACCATTTGACATGTAGACCTTATTGACGTAATAGGTTAAGATTTCTTGCTTAGTTGCAGTTCGCTCTAGCTGGATAGCTAACCAAGCCTCTTGAACTTTACGGGATAGAGTTTGATCAGCTGTTGATGTTGAAAAGTAAGTTAATTTAATTAACTGCTGAGTCAAAGTTGATCCACCTTGAAGACCACTATTGCTTCGAAGGTTACGAAGGAATGCTCCTGCTATACGAATGCTATCAATTCCTCTATGGTTAAAGAATCGATGATCCTCGATAGAGACAATCGCATTGACAAGACCAGTAGGAATGTCACTACTTTGAGCATTGACACGACGTTCAGCACCTAAATCTGCGATGAGTTCATTTTTGCTATCATAAATTTTACTTGATGTAGTTGCAACAAGTTTACTCTCGGAAAGTTCAGGAGCCTTGTTTGCATAGTAAAGAAAGACACCACCACCAAGTAAGAAAGCTGCGATAAATAAGCTAATCATACCAATGCCGAGGTATTTAGCGATGCGCAAGATAGTTTGTTTGTTCATATTGTTTTACCACCTAGTAAATGTTGTTTGACTGTATCAAGGTAAGGAATTTGTGGAAAAGCAGACTGCTCAATCACATAACCGAATTCTTTGATATAGTCAAGCGGCATTGACTTTTTCCCCATATCCTGATGATAAAAACGGATGAGGTCAAGTGCCGGCAATAAATACGTTTCTTGATAAGAAGAAAAATGAAGAAGGACAAAGCAAATTCCTTTTTGTTCAAGGACTTGTTCCATATGCCGAATCTGATGAGGATGGAAGTTCTTCATCGGAATCGCATGTTTTTGCTTGGTTTCCTTGGCTTCGAAATCGATGTAAAACCCTTCATAAACTCCAGAATAATCGGTAGTTGATGCCTGCCTAAAATAAGCTTCAACAATCTTAGCACGACTACGCTGAGGATAGTCTACGCGGACAATCTGAACAGGAGTTGGTTTCTTATGGATAACAGCTAAACCGTGTGTCAGATAATAATCGTTTGTAGCATTGATCATCTTCTCAAAGGTCATCCCACGATTTGCGAAATTTTTAGTTTGTGAGGTGACTTCTTGTTTTTTTTTCGATGAAAGTTTATGAGGATAGTTGACCATAATTCTCCTTATTGGTACAATAACATCACTCTATTATACCATAAAAGTGAACAGAAAGGGTGAAAAAATGCATACAGCCTTGGTTTTAGGCTATTCTAGCTTTGATTTAGGATTGTTTAATGACAAAGATATTCGTTTAAAAATTATTAAAAAAGCCATTCGTAGAGATTTGGAAAAATGGCTGATGAAGGGTTGAAATGGTTGGTGTTTACGGGAACTCTGGGATTTGAACACTGGGTTTTGGAGGTAGCCAGAGATATGAAAAATGACTTTGGTTTCCAACTTGCGACTATCTTTGATTTTGAGACTCATGGGGAAAACTGGAATGAGGGGAATCGGGTTAAACTTAGTGAATTTAAACAAGTTGATTTTGTTAAATACGCCTATCCGAACTATGAACACAAGAGTCAATTACGAGATTATCAACTTTTTCTTACTTGAAAAATACAGATGGAGCCTATCTTTTTTTATGATGAAGAAAAATGAAACAAAAACTGAAGTATTTTTTTACGAACTGATGAAAAAAAGAAAGACAACTATATTACAAAAAGATTAACATTTGAGGAATTAAACGAAGTAGCTGAAAATTTTTCCGAAAATTGAGCCTTTGACCTTGCTTTTTGTTTGCCTTTTTTTATATAATAATACTAGCAACTGAGAATGGAGAGAGACATGGCAAGTATTATTTTTACAGCAAAAGATATTTTTGAGCAGGATTTTGGAAGAGAAGTACGTGGGTATAGTAAAGCAGAGGTTGATGAATTCTTGGATGACGTCATCAAGGATTATGAAACTTATGCAGCATTAGTAAAAGTCACTCCGTTTAGAAATTGCAGAGTTGAAAGAGGAATTGGCGAAAAAAACCTCAAGTGACTCCAGTAGCTTCTGAACCAGCAGAGCTTGGAAGTACAACTTCTATGACAAACTTTGATATTTTGAAACGTTTGAATCGTCTTGAAAAAGAAGTATTTGGCAAACAAATCATGGATAATTCTGATTTCTAAGAATACTTCTGGTGTGCAATTTTTGGATAATCGCGTGAAGAGAGTTTCTTTTCATGAGGAAAGTCCATGCTAGCACAGGCTGTGATGCCTGTAGTGTTTGTGCTAGGCGAAACCATAAGCCTAGGGACGAGAAATCGTTACGGCAGTTGAAATGGCTAAGTCTTAGGATATGTCAGAGTAGACTTGAAAGTGCCACAGTGACGGAGTCTCTCTGGAAACAGAGAGAGTGGAACGCGGTAAACCCCTCAAGCTAGCAACCCAAATTTTGGTCGGGGCATGGAGTGCGCGGAAACGAACGTAGTACTCTGACTGCTAGCAGCTAGAGCTGCTAGTGGTAGACAGATGATTATCGAAGGAAGTGGTCCTAGTCACTTCTGGAACAAAACATGGCTTATAGAAAATTGCATATAGGTTGGGGCTGAGATATATTCTCAACCTCATTTTTTAAAGTGAATAAAGAAAGGTCTATAAAAGACTGAAATGAAAACAACATTTAATTTAATTGCGACTGCTGCGGCGGGTTTGGAAGCTGTAGTTGGACGTGAAGTAAGAGATTTGGGTTACGATTGTCAAGTTGAAAATGGGCGTGTTCGTTTTCAAGGTGATGTTAAAGCGATTATCCAAACGAACCTGTGGCTAAGAGCTGCGGATAGAATCAAAATTGTTGTGGGAACTTTTCCTGCAAAAACATTTGAAGAACTCTTCCAAGGTGTTTTTGCTCTAGATTGGGAGAACTATCTCCCACTTGGAGCTCGTTTCCCAATTGCCAAGGCTAAGTGTGTCAAGTCAAAATTACACAATGAGCCAAGTGTGCAGGCGATTTCTAAGAAGGCAGTCGTTAAGAAACTACAAAAACACTATGCCCGACCAGAAGGTGTTCCCCTGATGGAGAATGGTCCAGAGTTCAAGATTGAAGTTTCTATTTTGAAAGATATAGCGACTGTTATGATTGATACGACTGGTTCAAGTCTCTTTAAACGTGGTTACCGTACTGAAAAAGGTGGAGCTCCGATCAAAGAAAATATGGCAGCTGCGATTTTGCAACTTTCTAACTGGTACCCTGATAAGCCTTTGATTGATCCAACCTGTGGTTCGGGAACATTCTGTATTGAGGCGGCTATGATTGCGCGCAAGATGGCGCCTGGTTTGCGTCGTTCATTTGCCTTTGAAGAGTGGAACTGGGTCAGTGACCGCTTGATTCAAGAAGTCAGAACTGAGGCAAGTAAGCAGATAGATCGAGAGATTGAACTGGATATTATGGGCTGTGATATCGATGGTCGTATGGTAGAAATTGCCAAGGCCAATGCCCAGGCAGCAGGAGTATCTGGAGATATTCTCTTTAAACAGATGCGTGTACAGGATTTGCGTACGGATAAGATTAATGGAGTTATTATCTCTAACCCACCTTATGGGGAACGTCTATCAGATGATGCAGGAGTAACTAAGCTTTATGCTGAAATGGGTGAGGTTTTTGAACCACTCAAAACTTGGAGTAAGTTTATCTTGACTAGTGATGAAGCTTTTGAAAGTAAATATGGTAGTCAGGCGGACAAAAAACGAAAACTCTATAATGGTACTTTGAAAGTTGATTTGTATCAATATTTTGGTCAACGTGTCAAAAGAAATTTAACAGATTAGAAAGGAGCTGCCATGGATCAGAAGGATAAAAAAGAAGAATTGTTAGAACCGGAGAAAATCTCCCAAGAACCTCAGTTTGACTTTGAGGAAGCTAAGGATCTAACAGTTGGACAAGTTATTCGAAAAAATGAAGAAATCGAAGCAGGAGTGACTCCTGATGATACGATTTTGGACAAATACATTAAACAACACCGTGAAGAAATCGAAGCTGATAAATTTACAAACATTCAGGCTAAGAAAGAGGAACTTCAAAGTCTCGATGATTTGATCCAAGAAGCTAAAGAAACGATTGAAGAAGAGGTGGAACCAGTAGAAGAAGTCTCTGAATCAGAAAAGTTTGCTGAAGAAGAGGGAGTAGCAGCTGAAGAAGTTCTCCTTTCGCCACTAGAAGAAACTTTAGTTATGGACAAAAATCTTGTAGAGGAAGTATTTGAACCAGAACAGGTAGAAAATGAGGAAACTTTACAAGAAGAAACCCCAATTCTAGCTCGCTCTCTTCAAGAAGAGGATGAACCACGACGCAAAAACTGTGGGTCATCTTGTCAGCTATTTTAGCGATTATTGTCTTGATTATTGGGGGTAGCTACTACGTTTATCGTCAAATTACTCGTTCTTCTCAAGAAATTCAGTCTCAGTCATCTGATGCAGGTTTAGTAAGCAATCAAGCAATACTCGATCAATTTAACAGTCTCTATGACACTTTTTATACTGATGAGAATAAAACTGCCCTAAAAAATAGTCAGTTTAGTCAATTGAGTCAGCTCAAAGAGCTATTAGATAAACTTGAGGGTGCTAAAGAACATACTCTTGCCAAATCAAAATATGATAGCCTTGAAACACAAATCAAGGCAGTACAAGATGTCAATGCTCAATTTGAAACACCAGCGATTACAGATGGTGTTCTAGATACAAATGCTAAAGTAAAGGCAGATGCTAAATTTACCGAAGTTAAGACTGGGAATACTGAAATTGATAAACTGCTAGATAAGGCTATTAGTCTCGGTAAGAGTCAACTTTCAAGTTCTACAAGCTCTAGCAGTAGTCAATCAAGTTCATCAAGTCAAACAGAGTCAAACTCAGCAACTGAAAGCAATGCTAGTAGCTCTGCTAATGCATCAACTTCAGCGGGTGAAACAGCCTCAGCAAATAATATCCTTAATAGTGGACTAGCAAGCAATGGTGTGAACCTACAAAGAAGTGTCAGTCGAGTACCGTACAATCAAGCTGCTGTTAGTGATAGTAGTAATCCTGCTTGGACTTTTGCAGATGGTGTCCTTGAACGCATTCTTGAGACTTCGCGTGCGCGTGGCTACATTACAGGCAACCAATATATTTTGGAACCTGTGAATATTGTAAATGGTAATGGCTACTATAATCTTTATAAACCAGATGGTACCTATCTCTTTACCCTTAATTGTAAGACAGGTTACTTTGTAGGGAATGGTTCTGGACATGCGGATGATTTAGACTACTAGTCAAATTGTTACAAAATTCTTTCTTTTCACAGATAAACATGATAAAATAAAACATATTAAACAAGAGGAGTGTCACATGACAAAAGCTAACTTTGGTGTTGTTGGTATGGCCGTAATGGGTCGTAACCTTGCCCTTAATATTGAATCTCGTGGTTATACAGTTGCTATTTATAACCGTAGTAAAGAAAAAACTGAAGATGTGATTGCTTGCCACCCTGATAAAAACTTCGTGCCAAGCTATGATATCGAAAGCTTCGTAAATTCAATTGAAAAACCACGTCGTATCATGCTTATGGTTCAAGCAGGACCTGGTACAGATGCGACGATTCAAGCCCTTCTTCCACACTTGGATAAAGGTGATATTTTGATCGACGGAGGAAACACTTTCTATAAAGATACCATCCGTCGTAATGAAGAATTGGCGAACTCAGGTATCAACTTTATCGGTACTGGTGTATCTGGTGGTGAAAAAGGTGCCCTTGAAGGTCCTTCTATCATGCCTGGTGGACAAAAAGAAGCTTACGACTTGGTGGCTGATGTTCTTGAAGAAATCTCAGCTAAAGCACCAGAAGATGGAAAACCATGTGTGACATACATCGGTCCTGATGGAGCTGGTCACTATGTGAAAATGGTCCACAATGGTATCGAGTACGGTGATATGCAATTGATCGCAGAAAGCTACGATCTTATGCAACACTTGCTTGGTCTTTCTGCAGAAGATATGGCTGAAATCTTTACTGAGTGGAACAAGGGTGAATTGGACAGCTACTTGATCGAAATCACAGCTGATATCCTTGGACGCAAAGACGATGAAGGTCAAGATGGACCAATCGTAGACTACATTCTTGATGCTGCAGGTAACAAAGGAACTGGTAAATGGACTAGCCAATCAGCGCTTGACCTTGGTGTGCCATTGTCACTCATTACTGAGTCAGTATTTGCGCGTTACATCTCTACTTACAAAGAAGAACGTGTACATGCCAGCAAGGTTCTTCCAAAACCAGCTGCTTTCAAATTTGAAGGCGACAAGGCTGAGTTGATTGAAAAAATCCGCCAAGCCCTTTACTTCTCAAAAATCATCTCATACGCACAAGGTTTTGCTCAATTGCGTGTGGCTTCTAAAGAAAATAACTGGAACTTGCCATTTGCGGACATCGCATCTATCTGGCGCGATGGATGTATCATCCGTTCACGTTTCTTGCAAAAAATCACAGATGCTTACAACCGTGATGCAGATCTTGCTAACCTTCTTTTGGATGAGTACTTCTTGGACGTAACTGCTAAGTACCAACAATCAGTTCGTGATATCGTAGCTCTTGCTGTTCAAGCTGGTGTACCAGTACCAACATTCTCAGCAGCTATTACTTACTTTGATAGCTACCGTTCAGCTGATCTTCCAGCTAATTTGATCCAAGCACAACGTGACTACTTTGGTGCCCACACTTACCAACGTAAAGACAAAGAAGGAACCTTCCACTACTCTTGGTATGACGAAAAATAAGTAGGTCAGCCATGGGGAAACGGATTTTATTACTTGAGAAAGAAAGAAATCTAGCTCATTTTTTAAGTCTGGAACTCCAAAAAGAGCAATACCGAGTTGATCAGGTAGAAGAGGGACAAAAAGCCCTCTCCATGGCTCTTCAGACAGACTATGACTTGATTTTACTGAATGCTCATCTAGGGGATATGACAGCCCAGAATTTGCAGATAAGTTGAGTCGAACCAAGCCAGCTGCGGTTATCATGGTCTTGGACCATCGAGAAGAATTGCAAGACCAACTTGAAACAATCCAGCGTTTCGCTGTTTCATACATCTATAAACCAATCATTATCGATGATTTGGTCAGTCGTATTTCAGCTATCTTCCGAGGTCGAGATTTCATCGACCAACACTGTAGTCAGATGAAAGTTCCGACAGCTTATCGCAATCTGCGTATGGATGTTGAACACCATATAGTCTATCGTGGCGATGAAATGATTGCTCTCACTCGTCGTGAATATGACCTCTTAGCTACACTCATGGGCAGTAAGAAAGTCTTAACTCGTGAGCAATTGCTGGAAAGTGTTTGGAAGTATGAAAGTGCGACCGAAACCAATATTGTGGACGTTTATATCCGTTATCTACGTAGCAAACTTGACGTGAAAGGTCAAAAGAGCTACATTAAAACCGTGCGTGGTGTTGGTTACACCATGCAAGAATAGAAAAGCAGTTGCAGTTTTGTAACTGCTTTTTTTGAGTTGTTGAAATATTGACATATGATTTGATCTTTGCTACAATCATTTTGGAGGAAACAAGAATGAAATTTTTGAAAAAAATGATGCAAGTTGGACTAGCAGTATTCTTTTTTGGTCTGTTAGCAACAAGTACAGTATTTGCTGATGATTCGGATTCTGAAGGCTGGCAATTTGTCCAAGAAAATGGTAGAACCTACTACAAGAAGGGTGATATCAAAGAAAAGGCCTGGCGAGTGATAGATGGGAAGTACTATTATTTTGATCATGTATCAGGAGAAATGGTTGTCGGCTGGCAATATATCCCGTTTCCATCTAAAGGTAGTACAATTGGTCCTTACCCCAATGGTATCAGATTAGAATCTATGCCAATGCCACAATGGTATTACTTTAACCAAGATGGCGTACTACAAGAATTTGTTGGTAAGCAAGTTTTAGAAGCAAAAACTGCTACAAATACCAACAAACATCATGGGGAACAATATGATAGTCCAGCAGAGAAACGAGTCTACTATTTTGAAGACCAAAGAAGTTATCACACCTTAAAAACCGGTTGGGTTCATGATGAGGGGCACTGGTATTATTTACAGAAGGATGGTGGCTTTGATTCTCGCATCAACAGATTGACTGTTGGGGAGCTCGCACGTGGCTGGATTAACGACAATTCAACTTGGTACTATCTTGATACAACAACTGCTGCAATGCAAACTGGTTGGCAATACCTTGGCAATAAGTGGTACTACCTCCGTTCATCAGGTGCAATGGCGACCGGTTGGTATCTAGATGGTTCAACTTGGTATTATTTAGATGCTCAAAATGGTGATATGAAAACAGGCTGGATTTATGTCGGTAATACTTGGTATTATCTTCGTTCGTCAGGAGCTATGGTGACAGGCTGGTTCCAAGTTAATGGTAAATGGTACTATGCCTATAGTTCAGGTGCCTTAGCTGTAAATACCACAGTAGGTGGCTACCAGGTCAACTATAATGGTGAGTGGGTACAATAATGAAAACAAGCGATTGTGAAAGAAACAATCGCTTTTTGTGAAAAATATAATAAAATAGAAAGGAATAAAGTTCTAAAATTTTATCTAGAAACAGATGATTTTCATTTGATAGTAGGATTAAATGACAAAAGAAGTTGGTGTCGGTCAGGCACATAGTAAAATTATTTTAATAGGAGAGCATGCGGTGGTTTATGGCTACCCAGCCATCTCTTTGCCTCTTTTAGAGGTGGAGGTGACTTGTCGGGTGGTTCCAGCAGCGACACCATGGCGTCTGTTTGAAGAGGACACCTTGTCCATGGCAGTTTATGCTTCCCTTGAGTATTTAAATATCCAGGATGCTTGCATTCGTTGTCAAATTGACTCGGCTATTCCAGAAAAACGGGGGATGGGTTCTTCAGCAGCCATAAGTATTGCGGCCATTCGTGCAGTATTTGATTATTACCAAGCAGAACTCCCACATGATGTTTTAGAAATTCTGGTCAATCGGGCGGAGATGATTGCCCATATGAATCCTAGTGGTTTGGATGCCAAGACCTGTCTTAGTGACCAGCCTATCCGTTTTATCAAGAATGTTGGTTTTGAAGAATTAACCATGGATTTATCAGCTTATCTGGTCATTGCAGATACTGGAGTTTATGGACATACTCGTGAAGCTATCCAGGTCGTGCAGAGTAAAGGTAAGGAAGCTTTACCATTCTTGCATGCGCTAGGAGAGTTGACCCAAGAAGCAGAAGAAGCAATAAAAACAAAAGATGCCGTGAAGCTGGGAGAAATTCTAACCAAAGCTCATGGAAATCTAAAGGAAATTGGAGTTAGCAGTCCTGAGGCAGATGCCTTGGTTGAAACTGCCCTTGAACATGGAGCTCTAGGCGCCAAGATGAGTGGTGGAGGTCTAGGAGGCTGCATCATTGCTTTGGTTGCTAATGTAAACCAAGCGCAAGAACTAGCAGAAAGATTAGAAGAGAAAGGAGCTGTTCAGACATGGATCGAAAGCCTGTAACAGTACGTTCCTATGCCAATATTGCTATTATCAAATATTGGGGTAAGAAAAAAGAAAAAGAGATGATTCCTGCGACTAGCAGTATCTCTCTAACCTTAGAAAATATGTATACGGAGACAACACTTTCTCCTTTACCAGCAGATGCAAGCTCGGATGCTTTCTACATCAATGGTCAGTTGCAAAACGAAGCTGAGCATGTCAAATGAGTAAAATCATTGACCGCTACCGTCCTGAAGGAGCAGGTTTTGTTCGTATCGATACCAAGAACAATATGCCAACAGCGGCAGGTCTTTCTTCAAGTTCCAGTGGCTTATCTGCCCTGGTCAAAGCCTGCAATGCCTATTTCCAATTAGAATTAGATCGTAAAGAGTTGGCCTTAGAAGCTAAATTTGCATCGGGTTCTTCATCTCGTAGTTTTTATGGACCTTTGTCAGCTTGGGATAAGGATAGTGGAGAAATCTATCCTGTTGAAACTGACTTGAAGCTAGCTATGATTATGTTGGTCTTGGAAGACCAGAAAAAACCAATCTCTAGTCGGGATGGCATGAAACTCTGTGTGGAAACTTCAACGACTTTTGATGAGTGGATTCGTCAGTCTGAGCAAGACTACAAGGATATGTTGGTCTACCTCAAGGAGAATGACTTTAAGAAAGTTGGAGAATTGACAGAGAAGAACGCGTTGGCTATGCATGCAACGACAAAGACAGCCACTCCATCATTCTCTTATCTAACAGATGCTAGTTATGAGGCAATGGATTTTGTTCGTCAGCTTAGAGAACAAGGAGAATCTTGCTACTTTACCATGGATGCGGGCCCTAATGTCAAGGTTCTTTGTCTAGAGAAGGACTTGGAACACCTATCAGAACTCTTAGGTCACCGCTATCGCTTGATTGTATCAAAGACAAAGGACTTGAGCCAAGATGACGCTTGTTAGGACTTGTGGAAAGCTCTATTGGGCTGGTGAATATGCTATTTTAGAGCCGGGGCAGTTAGCCTTGCTGAAGGCTATTCCCATATATATGACTGCTGAAATTAATGCATCTGATGTTTATAGACTCTACTCAGATATGTTTACCTATAGTGTAGACATGCGACCGGATACTTCCTATGCTTTGATTCAAGAAACAGTTGCCTTGGTGGAGGAGTATCTGACTGATCAAGGGATTGACTTGCAGCCGTTTTCTTTAGAGATTCGAGGGAAAATGGAACGTGAAGGCAAGAAGTTTGGACTGGGTTCTAGTGGTAGCGTCATTGTCCTTGTCATCAAGGCCATGCTTGCCTTCTATGAAAGATTAGCTGACAGAGAACTCTTGTTTAAACTGGCTAGTGCAGTTCTTCTTAAACGTGGGGACAATGGCTCCATGGGGGACATTGCCTGTATCGTATCAGAAGACCTCGTCCTCTATCAGTCATTTGACCGTGAAAAAGTGGCAGATTGGCTAGAAAAAGAAGACTTGCAGGCTGTATTAGCACGTGACTGGAGCTTTTCTATTAGGAGTGTTGAACCAGCGTTGAAATTTGATTTTCTGGTTGGTTGGACCAAGGAAGTGGCTGTATCTAGTCACATGGTCAAGCAAATCAAGAATAATATGAACGCTAGCTTTTTGCAGGCTTCAAAAGAAATTGTAGCTAACTTGGTGAAGGCTTTGCAGGTAGGCCAAGAAGAAACCGTTATTGACTTGCTAGAACAAGCTAGCCAACTCTTAGAAGGCTTGAGTTCAGATATTTACACACCTTCGCTCAGACAATTAAAAGATGCCAGTAGAGACTTAAAAGCCGTCGCTAAAAGTAGTGGTGCTGGTGGTGGAGACTGTGGGATTGCTCTTAGTTTTGACCAAGATTCGACAACATTACTGAAAAAACGCTGGGCTGATTTAGGAATTGAGCTCTTGTATCAAGAAAGGATGGGACATGACGACAAATCGGAAGGATGAACACATCCGCTATGCCCTTGAACAAAAAAGTTCTTATAATAGTTTTGATGAAGTTGAATTGATTCATTCTTCGCTACCCTTATACGACATAGATGAGATTGACCTTTCGACAGAATTTGCAGGGCGCAAATGGGACTTTCCTTTTTATATAAATGCCATGACAGGCGGTAGTGATAAGGGCAGAGAAATCAATCAAAAGTTGGCTCAGGTGGCCGAGGCTTGTGGAATTTTATTTGTGACAGGTTCCTACAGTGCCGCACTCAAGGATCCATCAGATGATTCTTTTGCCGTGAAGTCAAATCGTCCTGACCTACTTCTTGGAACCAATATTGGCTTAGATAAGCCTGTTGAACTAGGATTACAAACGCTCGAAGAGATGAATCCTCTACTCTTGCAAGTTCATGTTAATGTCATGCAGGAATTGCTTATGCCAGAGGGTGAACGTCAATTTAGATTGTGGCAAAATAATCTGAAAGATTATGCTGAGCAAATCACGGTTCCCCTTGTTTTAAAAGAAGTCGGTTTTGGTATGGATGTGAAGACCATTGCTAAGGCTTATGAGATGGGAATACGAACCGTTGATTTGTCTGGTCGTGGGGGAACGAGCTTTGCTTATATTGAAAACCGTCGCAGTGGTCAACGTGACTACCTCAATGATTGGGGTCAATCAACTATGCAAGCACTTCTGAATGCCCAAGACTGGAAAGATAAGATGGAGCTTTTGGTAAGTGGAGGAGTGCGCAATCCACTAGACATCATCAAATGCCTGGTCTTTGGAGCCAAGGCAGTTGGTCTATCACGCACTATGTTAGAGCTGGTAGAAAATTACTCTGTTGATGTCGTTATTTCCATTGTTGAAAGCTGGAAGGAAGACCTACGCTTGATTATGTGTGCCCTTAATTGCGCAAGGATTGAGGATTTGCAGCAGGTCGACTATCTCCTTTATGGAAAATTAAAAGAAGCAAAAGACCAAATGTGAGGAGGTCGGGATTTTTATCCCGATCTTTTTATCATTCCTCAGACTGATGTGACTTTTTGGTTTTGTGATACAATAAAATAGAGAGGACGGATACATGCGAAAATTTCAAATTTTTCTATTTATTGAAGCTTGTTTATTAACAGGAGCTTTGATTATGATGGTATCAGAGCATTTTTCCCGTTTTCTGTTGATCTTGCTCTTGTTTTTACTGCTGATTCGATACTATACTGGAAGACAGGGGAATAACCTCATATTAGTGGCAGTGAGCATCCTATTTTTCTTTATCATCATGCTCAATCCCTTTGTCATTTTAGCTATCTTTGTGGCTTTGATTTATAGTCTCTTCTTGCTTTATCCTATGATGAATCAGGAAAGAGAAGACACCAATCTGTTCTTTGAAGAAGTAGTGACGGTGAAGAGGGAGAAAAATCGCTGGTTTGGGAATCTACACCACTTTTCAAGCTACCAGACTTGCCGCTTTGATGATATCAACCTTTTTCGTCTCATGGGGAAGGATACTATTCATCTGGAGCACGTGATTTTAAGCAATCATGATAATGTCATCATCTTGAGAAAGCTAGTCGGCACTACTAGAATTATTGTACCAGTGGATGTAGAAGTCAGCCTTAGTGTCAATTCTTTGTATGGAGACTTAACCTTTTTTGACCAGCCTAAACGTGCTTTACGTAATGAGCAATTTCATCAAGAAACCAGAGATTATCTTAAGAGTCCTAAGAGTGTTAAGGTACTTTTGACAACCATGGTTGGAGATGTTGAGGTGGTGAGAGGATGAAAAAGCAACCCTATATTTTAATTGGTCTCACCTCATTTCTCTTTGTCGCTTTTCTGTTTCGAAGTATTTTTAAGGTCTTGGATTTGGAGTGGACTTCACTTTTCCAGGATATAGAGAAGACAGAAAAAGTCCTTTTTCTAGCCCTGATGTTTAGTCTTGCCCTAGCCTTTTTATTAGTCCTATTCTGGACAATGGTTGACGAAATCTCAAAGAGAAGAATCCAAGCAAATCTCAAACGTCTCCTAGCTGGCAAAGATATTGAAAGTCTGGGAGATGCTGACTTAGATGCAAGTTTTAGAAATTTGTCAGGAAAGCTCGGTTTGTTGACAGAGGCTATTCAAAAAGCAGACAATCAGGCCTTGGTCAAAGAAGAAGAAATTGTTGAAAAGGAGCGCAAGCGAATCGCGCGTGACTTGCATGATACAGTTAGCCAAGAAATTTTTGCTGCCCATATGATTTTATCAGGGCTCAGTCAACAAGCTTCCAAATTAGACAGAGAGAAGATGCAAACACAACTCCAAAGTGTGACTGCCATTTTAGAGACAGCTCAAAGAGACTTGCGCATTCTTCTTTTGCATTTACGACCAATTGAACTGGAACAAAAAAGCTTGGTAGAGGGTATTCAGCTACTCCTCAAAGAGTTAGAAGAAAAAAGTGAATTGAAGGTAAGCTTTAAATATCAGGTAACTGCACTACCTAAAAAGATTGAAGAACATATTTTTCGGATTGTACAAGAATTGATTAGTAATACACTCCGTCATGCCCAAGCTTCATGCCTAGATGTTTACCTTTATCAAACGGAAACAGGTTTGCAGTTGAAAGTAGTAGACAATGGTCGTGGTTTTCAGCTAGATGATGTTGATGAACTAAGCTATGGTCTACGCAATGTCAAAGAACGAGTGGAAGATATGGCTGGGACAGTACAATTGATGACGGCTCCTAAGCAGGGTTTGGCAGTGGATATCCGCATTCCCTTGCTTGAGTGACTAACAAAAGGAAATGAAATGAAACTATTATTAGTAGATGACCACCAAATGGTGCGTCTTGGTTTAAAAAGTTATTTTGAATTACAAGATGATGTAGAGGTTGTAGGAGAAGCAACCAATGGTGCGGAAGGAATTTCCATGGCCTTGGAGCTCCGTCCAGATGTGATTGTCATGGATATTGTCATGCCTGAAGTCAATGGGATTGATGCAACACTAGCTATTCTCAAAGAATGGCCAGAAGCTAAAATATTAATCGTGACCTCTTACCTAGACAATGAAAAAATCATGCCGGTCTTGAATGCTGGAGCTAGAGGTTATATGCTCAAGACGTCCAGTGCAGATGAATTGTTACACGCTGTTCGTAAGGTGGCGGTTGGAGAGCTAGCCATTGAACAAGAGGTAAGTAAGAAGGTAGAATATAACCGCAATCATATTGAATTACATGAAGATCTGACAGCTCGTGAACGAGATGTCCTTCAACTGATCGCTAAGGGCTATGAAAATCAGCGTATTGCTGATGAATTGTTTATCTCACTCAAGACGGTGAAAACTCATGTTTCTAATATTCTTGCCAAACTTCAGGTTAGTGACCGCACCCAGGCAGCAGTATATGCCTTTCAGCATCACTTAGTAGGGCATGAGGATTTCTAGATGAATCTTTTGGAGTGAAATCGTATTTCTCTGTTCCAAAGGTGATTTTTTCTTTGAGATTAGTTTTTAATACTTTTTCTTGATAAATCGGATACATTTAGCCATAAAACAGTGATTTAGAATTAACAAGTATCTCAAGCAGTCCTGAAAAACTCGGTTCTGACTTGAAAAAAGTTACTAGTATATGATATAATAGACTGTATTTAAAAAAATTTTAAGGAGAAATGACAGAATGTCTGTATCATTTGAAAACAAAGAAACAAACCGTGGTGTCTTGACTTTCACTATCTCTCAAGACCAAATCAAACCAGAATTGGATCGTGTATTTAACTCAGTAAAGAAATCTCTTAACGTTCCTGGTTTCCGTAAAGGTCATCTTCCACGTCCTATCTTTCGACCAAAAATTTGGTGAAGAGTCACTTTACCAAGACGTTATGAACGCTCTTTTGCCAAACGCTTATGAAGCGGCTGTAAAAGAAGCTGGTCTTGAAGTCGTTGCACAACCAAAAATTGACGTAACTTCAATGGAAAAAGGTCAAGACTGGGTTATCACTGCTGAAGTTGTTACAAAACCTGAAGTTAAATTGGGTGACTACAAAAACCTTGAAGTATCAGTTGATGTAGAAAAAGAAGTAACTGATGCTGACGTTGAAGAGCGTATCGAACGTGAACGCAACAACTTGGCTGAATTGGTGATCAAAGAAGCTGCTGCTGAAAACGGCGACACTGTTGTTATCGACTTTGTTGGTTCTATCGACGGTGTTGAATTTGACGGTGGAAAAGGTGAAAACTTCTCACTTGGACTTGGTTCAGGTCAATTCATCCCTGGTTTCGAAGACCAATTGGTAGGTCACTCAGCTGGTGAAACTGTTGATGTTATCGTAACATTCCCAGAAGACTATCAAGCAGAAGACCTTGCTGGTAAAGAAGCTAAATTCGTGACAACTATCCATGAAGTAAAAGCTAAAGAAGTTCCAGCTCTTGACGATGAACTTGCAAAAGACATCGATGAAGAAGTTGAAACACTTGCTGAATTGAAAGAAAAATACCGCAACGAATTGGCTGCTGCTAAAGAAGAAGCATACAAGGATGCAGTTGAAGGTGCAGCGATCGATAAAGCAGTTGAAAATGCTGAAATCGTAGAACTTCCAGAAGAAATGATTCACGAAGAAGTTCACCGTTCAGTAAATGAATTCCTTGGAAACTTGCAACGTCAAGGTATCAACCCTGACATGTACTTCCAAATCACTGGAACTACTCAAGAAGACCTTCACAAACAATACGAAGCAGAAGCTGAGTCACGTACGAAGACTAACCTTGTTATCGAAGCAGTTGCCAAAGCTGAAGGATTTGACGCTTCAGAAGAAGAAATCCAAAAAGAAATCGAGCAGTTAGCTGCAGACTACAACATGGAAGTTGCACAAGTACAAAGCTTGCTTTCAGCTGAAATGTTGAAACACGATATCGCAGTGAAAAAAGCTGTTGAATTGATCACAAGCACTGCAACAGTAAAATAATATATACAAGATAAAAAGCCCACCGGATTCGGTGGGTTTTCTTATGCTTTATTTTCCGAAAAATCTCCTGCAGGTCTTCTTCAGTAATCCCAATCATGGCTGGGATATTAGACCAGTTGTCTTCGGTTAGAATGTAGGATTGTTCAGTGTCTGTACTGAGTAGCAGTATCGGTAGCTGAGTTGCTTTGTTTCCATCAGCTGATTCTCATTAAGTCAGCGAAACGTTCAATTAGATAGGTCTTACGAGCCGTTCCGATGTGCTGAGTTGCATAGTCAAAGGCCTGTAATTCACCTAGTAAAATGAGCTTACTTTTAGCACGAGTGATGGCAGTGTAGATGAGATTACGCTCTAACATGCGCTTGCTTGCACTGGTGATAGGTAGAATAACGACGGGAAACTCGCTACCCTGAGACTTGTGGATACTCATGGCATAGGCTAAGCGGATCTTGTACCATTCATTTCGAGGATAGGAAACCTCGTTGCCATCAAAATCGATGACAATCTCATCCTGCTTGGACTCGGTGTATTTTCCTGGAATCAAGTCTGTGATATAGCCTAAGTCTCCGTTAAAGACATTGACCTCTGCATCGTTGACTAGGTGGATAACCTTATCTCCTGTTCGATAGTGACACTGAGGAGCTTCAAAGCTAAGCTGGTCTTTTTGTGGAGGATTGAGTAGGTCTTGCATGAGCTGGTTGATGGCATCAATACCAGCAGTTCCACGGTACATAGGGGCAAGAACCTGAATATCGCGAGCAGGGATACCACTTCTGATAGCAGCACCTAGGATTTTTTCAATGCTAGCAGGGATATGGTTACTAGCGATTTCAAAGTAGGAGCGGTCTGCTTTTTTCTGGGTAAAATCTGCAGGTAATATTCCCTGGCGAATCTGACTTGCAAGAGTGACGATGGTTGATTCTTCGCTCTGACGGTAGATTCTTTCCAAACGTGTTTGAGGGATGGTTGGTATCTGGAGTAAATCTGCTAGGACTTGACCAGGACTGACAGAAGGCAGCTGGTCGCTATCACCTACGATGAGAATTTTACTGTTTGAAGAGATGTTGGAGAAGAGCTGGTTGGCCAGCCAAGTATCTACCATGGAGAATTCATCCACGATGATAAAGTCAGCATCCAGATAATCTTCTAGATGGCTGGTATCATCGTCTCCAGTCATGCCCAGGTGGCGGTGAATGGTAGCGCTTGGTAGACCTGTCAGTTCGTTCATGCGACGGGCTGCGCGACCAGTTGGAGCAGCTAGGAGAATGGGTAGATTGCTCTTTTTCTTGAGATCCAGTCCTTCCAAAAGAGCATAGACAGCGATAATGCCATTGATAACAGTCGTCTTACCTGTACCAGGTCCACCTGTAAGGATAAAGACCTTGTTTTGGATAGCATCGCAGATGGCCTGTTTTTGAATACTATCATACTTAATCTCCAGTTCTTCCTCAACAGTTGTGATATGGTCTTGAATAGTCTCTAGATCCTGTTTTTTACTTTGACCTTTTTCGAGGATTCTGATGAGATGACTGCGAATCCCTTCTTCTGCAAAAAAGAGGCTATTATCAAAGATTTTGGTATCAATCTGCTGGACCTTATCTTCTTCAATCAGATAAGCAAGTTCTTGGGCAACTTGACTCGGATCTAGTTCGACTGGACGGGAGGATTCAAGAAGGTTGAGGGTTTGCTCCAACAAGTCCCTAGCTTCCATATAGGTATCTCCTGTCTCCATGCAACCTTGAAAGAGACTATGGACAAGACCCGCACGGAAGCGCTCAGGAGCCTGGCTTTCAATTCCCAGTTCTTGGGCCAATTGGTCAGCGATGGTAAATCCCAAACCCTTGATATCCTCGACTAGTTGATAGGGATAGTTCTCGACAATCTCTAGCGTTTCTTCCTTGTAAAAATCTTGGATCTGAAAGGCTAGCTTATTTGGAATGCCGTAATTAGCCAGTTTGGCTAAGACCATCTCTGTTCCGTAATTAAGACGAAGGGTTGAGACAAAGGCTTCACGATTTTTAGCAGAGAGGCCAGAGATAGACTGGAGTTTGTCTGGATTTTCTAAGATTTTGTCAATAGTGTTATCTCCGTAAATATCCACAATTTTCTGTGCTGTTTTGAGTCCAATTCCCTTAAAATGGCTGCTGGAGAAATACTTGACCAAGCCCTTACTAGTCGGCTTGGCTCTCTCATAGCGAGTCATTTGTAGTTGTTCACCATATTTGGAGTGTTGGACGATTTGTCCCCAAAAGGTGTATTCCTCTCCTTCAATGATATCAGCCATAGTACCTGTGACAATGATTTCATAATCATCAAAGTCTTCAGCATTGGTATCCTCAATATCTAGGAGTAAAATACGGAAAAAAATTGCTGACATTTTTCAAAAGATAATGCGTTCAATGGTGCCTGAAAAAAATAAACTTCCATAAAATTCCTTACAATAGTTTCTGAGAAAAATTTATCCCAGATTTAGTCAAAATAGAATGAGAAGAGGCTGAGATAGGGAAAGTCTCGGCCTCTTCCTAGTTTTTAAAAATGTTCCGATACGCTTGAGTGGCCAGAAGCGGAATTTGGCTTCACCAGTGATATCTTTTTGCCTTAAAGGTACCAACATGTCGACTGTCGCTAGATACCAGACGGTCATCACCTAGGAGGAGGTATTCTCCTTCTGGAACAGTGAAGGTAAAGCTAGTGTTGTAATTAACATCTAGGGTAAAGGCCTGAGCCTTTTGAGCTAAAGTTCTAAAGTATTCTCCCTTTTTACCATCCCAACCAGTTCCAGTATAGGTGCTCTGGAGTTTATCTTCCTTGAAACGCTTAAGGTATTCTGCTAAATAGGGCTCATCAGTTTCTTGACCATTGATATAGAGTTTATCGTTGTCATAACGAATGGTATCTCCTGGCATACCAATGACCCGTTTAACGATATCCTTGTTCCCATCGTCTTCATGAGCAACCACGATATCAAAGCGATTGATTGGGAGATGTTTAACCACAAAGAGGATTTCTCCATCTGCCAGGGTAGGATCCATAGAATGTCCTTCTACGCGGACATTGCTCCAGAGAAAGAGACGGCTAAGACCTACTAGTGTAATAAGTAGGAAGATAACTCCCCACTCTTTTAAAAATGATTTTAAATATTTCATAATTTACCTTTCTAGCATTTTTTTTGCTTTTTCAGTATTTTTAAAGTGTAGTTTGGCGCAGAAGTTGAGTCCCTGCATACCATAAGCACGAAGGATTTGGCTAGCTACCTTATCAGAAGCTGTTCCAGCCCCACTTGGAAGTTGATAACCAAGTTCTCTACCCAGATTTTCGAGATTTTCTAGAAAGAGATCACGTGCAATGATTGAGCTAACAGCGACAGCCAAGTATTTGCCTTCAGCTTTTTCCTCCAGACTGACTGGATTAGAAAAGTGATTAGCTTCATTTTTTAAGTACTTCTCATAGTTTTGAGCACTAGTAAAAGCATCGATCACAATCTTTTCTGGCGGAACTCCCTTTTTGAGAAGGAGAAAAATGGCTTGATTGTGCAGGGCTACCTTGACAGAAACGGCATTGTAGCGCTCACTGATGACTTCATTATACTTGCTTGGAGAAAGAAGTAGAGCTTGGTGCTGGATTTTTTCCTTAAGCAGAGGAGCAAGCTGACGAATCTTTTGGTCTGTCAGAGTTTTAGAGTCCCCTACACCTAGTTTTCGTAGGAAGTCATGCTGGTCAGGCGTTACAAAGGATGCTACTACAGCCAGACCACCGAAGTAGGAACCATTTCCCACCTCATCTGTTCCAATCAAGGGGAAGTTTTGTCCACTAGTTTCTTGACTGACTTGATAACCAAAAAAACTGGCATAGTTTTCAGCCATTTCTCCCTGAAGCAAGACTTTTCCAGAAGTGTAGATGGAAACACTTGCCTGCGGAAGCTTGAAAAAGTAGCGAATATATGGGTTTTTACTTGGAGCGAGGTTTTTTTCATGCTTTTGAACAAAGGCTTGGATTTCCTTTTCGCTCGGAGTTAATGTAATACTTGCCATAACTCTTATTGTACCATAAAAGCCGTAGAATTGGTAAAAACTGACAAACTAAGTGAAATTTGGTATAATATCGTGAGGTGAATTTTATGGCAAATTTAAATCGATACAAGTTTACATTCGGAAAAAAAACATTGACCCTAACAACTGAGCATGACAACCTCTTTATGGAGGAAATTGCCAAGGTCGCAACAGAAAAATATGAAGCAATTAAAGAGCAAATGCCTGGGGCGGATGATGAGACAATCGCTATTTTATTAGCAGTCAATAGCTTGTCAACTCAACTCAGTCGTGAGATTGAATTTGATGATAAGGAACAAGAATTAGACGCCCTCCGTCATCAAGTTGTAGCAACTAAACAAGAACAGAGCAAGATTGAGGATTCCCTATGATTTCCGTCCTTCTCTTATTGGTTCTTGCATGGAGCTTTTATATCGGTTATCGTAGAGGTTTGGTTCTACAGATTTACTATTTTGTAGCAACTGTGATTTCAGCTCTTCTTGCAGGAAATTTTTATCAATCTTTAGGGAAACAATTTGATTTGTTGATCCCATATGCAAGTCCACAGGAAGGGCAGGGAACCTTCTTTTTCCCATCCAATCAACTTTTCCAACTGGACAAGGTCTTTTATGCAGGGATTGGTTACCTCTTAGCCTTTACTGTATTTTATTGCATTGGTCGTTTGGTGGGTCTCTTTCTTAATCTTCTACCGACTAAAAAGCTAGAGGGCCAATATTTCCGTATAGGTGCAGGTGTTTTATCTCTGGCTGTGACCTTATTTGTCCTCCAGATGATACTGACCATTCTTGCGACTGTTCCTTTACAAATTGTTCAAAATTCACTTGAAAACAGTTTTGTAGCTAAACATATTATCCAGAATGTTCCCATCACTAGTCATGTGATTAAACAACTTTGGGTAACCAAAATAATCGGATAAAAGGGCGGGAACTATTCCTAGCCTTTTGTTTACAATTTCAATAGTTTAGGAGCCTTTTTGAAAAGAGTGAGAATTTAAAAAAATCGTTCGCTCATTACGAAGGAAAAGAAAATGAATAAAAAGATACTAGAAACATTAGAATTTAATAAGGTTAAGGCTTTATTTGAACCTCATCTTTTGACCGAGCAAGGACTAGAGCAGTTGAAAAGAACTTGCTCCGACTGATAAAGGAGATAAGATTAAGCAAGCTTTTGCAGAGATGAAGGAAATGCAAGAACTCTTTGTCGAACATCCTCATTTCAGCATTTCGGGAACAAAAGATATTGTTGCAACTAGCAAACGTTTGGAGATGGGTGCTGACCTCAATATCGAGGAATTTCTCCTTCTCAAGCGTGTCATATTTGCCAGTCGTGAGTTGAAGAATTTCTATGACAATCTTGAAAATGTACGTTTGGATCACCTGGCAAGTTGGTTTGAGAAGCTTCATGATTTTCCACATTTACAAGGAAATTTACAAGCCATCAACGAAGCTGGATTTATTGAGAACTTTGCTAGTGAGGACTTGGCACGAATCCGTCGAAAAATCCATGATAGTGAAAGTCAAGTCAGAGATGTCTTGCAAGACCTTCTCAAACAAAAGGCACAGACGTTGACTGAAGGTATCATCGCAAGTAGAAATGGTCGCCAAGTCCTTCCAGTCAAGAATACCTATCGTAATAAGATTGCTGGGGTCGTTCATGATATATCTGCTAGTGGTAATACTGTCTTTATCGAACCGCGTGAAGTAGTCAAGCTAAGTGAAGAGATTGCAAGTCTTCGTGCAGATGAACGCTATGAGATGATGCGTATTCTTCAAGAACTCTCTGAAAGAGTAAGGCCTCATGCAGCTGAAATCGCCAATGATGCTTGGATTATTGGGCATTTGGACCTAATTCGTGCTAAGGTCCGCTTTATCCAAGAGACGGAGGCAGTAGTACCTCAAGTATCTGAGGGACAGGAGATTCAACTTCTTCACGTTCGTCATCCCTTGGTGAAGAATGCTGTTGCCAATGATGTGCACTTTGGGAAAGATTTAACAGCTATTGTCATCACTGGTCCCAATACGGGTGGTAAGACCATCATGCTCAAGACTTTAGGTTTGACGCAGTTGATGGCTCAGTCTGGTCTGCCAATTCTAGCTGATAAGGGTAGTCGTGTAGGGATTTTCGAGGAGATTTTCGCAGATATCGGAGACGAACAATCCATCGAACAAAGTCTCTCAACCTTCTCTAGTCACATGACTAATATCGTAGATATTCTGGGTAAGGTCAATCAAAACTCGCTCTTGCTACTGGATGAGCTTGGAGCAGGAACAGATCCTCAAGAAGGTGCAGCTCTTGCCATGTCAATCCTAGAAGACTTGCGCCTGCGTCAGGTTAAGACTATGGCAACCACTCATTATCCTGAACTAAAAGCTTATGGAATTGAAACGGCCTATGTTCAGAAATGCTAGTATGGAGTTTGATACAGCTAGCTTGCGCCCAACCCTATCGCTTTTATGCAGGGAGTTCCAGGTCGAAGCAATGCCTTTGAAATTGCTAAACGTCTAGGGTTTGTCAGATGTCATCGTAGGTGATGCTAGTAAAGCAGATTAATCAAGACAACGATGTCAATCGCATCATTGAGCAATTGGAAGAACAGACACTTGAAAGCCGGAAACGTCTTGAGAATATTCGTCAAGTCGAGCAAGAAAACCTCAAGATGAATCGTGCCCTTAAAAAAACTTTATAACGAGCTCAATCGTGAGAAAGGAAACTGAACTCAATAAGGCGCGTGAGCAAGCTGCTGAGATTGTTGACTTTGGCTCTAGCTGAGAGTGATGATATACTTAAAAAAATCTTCACAGTAAATCTCAACTGAAAACCACATGAGATTATCGAAGCCAAGGCTAAACTCAAAAAAATTAGCACCTGAAAAAAAGTTGACCTTTCTAAAAAAACAAGGTTCTCCAAAAAGGCTAAGAAAAAACGAGCTCCAAAAGTTGGAGATGATATTATCGTTTTAAGCTATGGTCAACGTGGTACCTTGACCAATCAACTCAAGGATGGCCGTTGGGAAGCTCAAGTCGGCTTGATTAAGATGACGCTTGAAGAGAAAGAATTTGACTTGGTTCAAGCCCAGAAAGAAGCGCCAGTCAAGAAGAAACAAGTTAACGTCGTCAAACGTGCAGCAGGCAAAGGCCCACAGGCTCGACTAGATCTTCGTGGCAAACGCTACGAGGAGGCTATGGAAGCCTTGGATGCCTTTATCGACCAAGCCCTACTCAACAATATGGCCCAAGTCGATATCATCCATGGTATCGGTACAGGTGTCATCCGTGAAGGGGTGACTAAGTACCTACAAAGAAATAAACAGGTCAAGAGCTTTGGCTATGCACCACAAAATGCAGGTGGAAGTGGCGCAACGATCGTAACCTTTAAGGGATAAAGCGAAAATAATGAGAATTTGAATAAAATTTTCTGAAAAACAATTGACAAGTGCTGATTTTTCTTGTAAAATAAGAAAAAAATTAAATACAACACCGAATGAAGTTTAATAGAAGTGGAAAATCGTTTGATTTTTCATGACTGTAAATGGACGGAACTCTGGAGAGACCGTAAAGGCACCGAAGGGGCAAGGCAGGCAACTGCTCAAACTCTCAGGTAAAAGGACAGAGCAATGATAGAGCGCTTTTTGGCATTTATCGATGCATTCCAGAGTACATGTTTTTAACATGTGCTCTTTCTTTTGGGGTTGAATAGATAGGAGAATGGTATGTTAAATTTGCTAAAAGAGCTGGATGCTCTGGTATGGGGACCACCCCTTTTGATCTTATTGGTTGGTACAGGGATTTACTTGACTCTTCGTTTAGGACTTTTACAAATCTTTGCGTCTCCCTAAGGCCTTCCAGCTTATTTTTACCAAGGATAAGGGGCATGGGGATGTATCGAGCTTTGCTGCTTTGTGTACAGCCCTAGCAGCAACTGTTGGTACAGGAAATATTATCGGGGTGGCAACAGCTATCAAGGTTGGTGGACCAGGTGCTCTTTTTTGGATGTGGGTGGCTGCTTTCTTTGGAATGGCAACCAAAGTATGCAGAAGGACTACTTGCTATCAAATATCGAACCAAGGATGACCATGGTGCGGTAGCAGGAGGACCGATGCATTATATCCTTCTAGGGATGGGCGAAAAATGGCGCCCTCTTGCAATCTTCTTTGCTGTAGCTGGAGTGTTGGTTGCACTTTTAGGGATTGGGACTTTTACCCAGGTGAATTCCATTACAGAATCCGTTCAAAATACGGCTAGTATTGATCCGACAATTACTGCACTTGTTTTATCTATTTTTGTAGGGATTGCAGTCTTTGGTGGACTTAAGTCTATTTCTAAGGTATCAACTACAGTTGTTCCCTTTATGGCTATTGTCTATATCTTGGGAACCTTGACAGTCATTTTCTTTAATATCGATAAAGTACCGGCAACACTTTCACTGGTTCTCACATCAGCTTTTAGTCCCATAGCTGCAGTGGGAGGATTTGCAGGAGCTAGTGTTCGGATGGCTATTCAAAATGGTGTGGCGCGTGGTGTCTTCTCAAACGAGTCTGGATTGGGTTCAGCTCCCATTGCGGCTGCGGCAGCTAAGACCAACGAACCGGTGGAGCAAGGTTTGATTTCCATGACAGGAACCTTTATTGATACCTTGATTATCTGTACTTTGACTGGTCTGACAATCTTGGTGACTGGGGTTTGGAATGGTAATTTAGATGGCGTTGCTCTAACTCAGTCAGCTTTTTCTACAGTCTTCTCTTTCTTTGGACCTGCTCTTCTAACAATCTTTTTGGTACTTTTTGCCTTTACTACGATTTTGGGATGGAACTATTACGGAGAGCGTTGTTTTGAATTTCTCTTTGGCGTTCGCTTTATCTGGCTTTATCGTGTGGTCTTTGTACTCATGGTCTTGCTGGGAGGATTTATCGAGCTGGATATGGTCTGGGATCATTGCGGATATTGTTAATGCTCTCATGGCTCTACCAAACTTGATTGCACTCTTAGCCTTTATCACCAGTCGTTATCGCTGAGACGAAGAAGTATTTTGATAAATAATGTAAGATTGATATTACCATTTATAGATAAGACTAGCATCTGTTTGTGAGATGCTAGTTTTTTCACTACTAGAGCTAGTCTTTTATTTTTATACTCAATGAAAAATCAAAGAGCAAACTAGGAAAGCGACGTCAGGTTGCTCAAAGCACTGCTTTGAGGTTGTAGATAAGACTGACGAAGTCAGTCACATATATATTCCAAGGCGACGTTGACGCGGTTTGAAGAGATTTTCGAAGAGTATTATGTCATAAGATGAATGAAATTCAAGAGTACATCTTTTATGATATCCTTTATTTGCACTTTTATTTATTGTATAATAGTCAACATAAATCTGTTTTTGTTCTGAAATGTCTTTTTTCATCTATGTGCGAAAGAGAAATAAACTGGAGGTGTTTATGTCAAAAGATATTCGAAAATTAGTGACTTCACAGGGAATAGCGAATCTAGCAGATGTCTTTTTAGAGTCATTGTGATTGCAAATGTGTTTTGTCTTATCTGGTTCGGTCATTTCAACCTCCCTAGTGCCAATTCTGATAGGTCTATCCTCCTTTTTAGCCAGTTTCTTAGTTCCATTAGTAACGAAGAGATTAGCTTTAAATCGTGTTCTTTTCTTGACTCAATTTGGTAAGACGATTCTGCTAGCGATTTTGTTTTTTCTACTCAAGCAATCTGAAACTATTTCCCTCCCTCTTTTATATGCTATTGTTACCTTAATCTCTGTTTTAGATGGTTTTGCAGCGCCTGTTTCCTATGCGATTGTTCCACGCTATGCAAGTGATTTAGCTAAAGCGAACGCAGCTATTTCTATGAGTGGTGAAAGTGTACAACTAGTTGGTTGGGGCTTTAGGAGGTTTCTTATTTGCGAGTCTGGGAATGAATCCTAGTCTGCTCATTGTGTTAGTTTTGTTTACAATTTCGACGATTTTGATGTTTGGTTTGCCACTAGTCGAAAAAGAAGAGTTGTCCTCTGAAACAAGTCTTGAGACGCTAACAAAAGGTTGGCGATTGGTGGCTAAAGAATCAAGATTAGGCTTTATTGTCCAAGCCAATCTTTTAGAAATTTTAGCCAATGCTATCTGGGTATCTTCTGTTTTACTTGTTTTTGTGACTGAGATTTTACATCAGTCAGAAAGCTATTGGGGCTACGTCAATACAGCCTATTCCTTTGGGATTATCTTGGGAGGAGCTATTGTCTTCCGTTTAGCAGAGAAAGTTGTTACCTATAAATATCAAACTATGACCTTTTCTTTGTTAGCGACAGCACTAGTAACTCTGTTGATAGTGTTATTTCCAAATCCACCTGCTTTTCTATTCCTATCTCTAGTCATTGGTTTTTTATCTCAGATTAAGGAAGTCCCTGAGAGTGTATTATTACAGGAATCGGTTGATGAGAAGGAACTTGTGAATGTTTACTCCGTTATCGAAGTTGTCTCTACATTGGCCTTTTCTGCTTCTGTTTTTCTAATGAGTTCTATCACAGAATATTTTGGAGTATTTACTGGTTTTGGCTTGGCTATCTTTCTGCTTGCTAGTAGAGTCCATCTTAGTTTTAAGAAACAAGCATCAGATAAATTAACAGTATGATCACACATCTGGTGTGATTTTTTTGTTTTCATAAAAATTTTTTATCAGTGCAATTTAAAATATATATTATGCAAGGTATAGATTCTGTGTTAGACTTATTGTCAACGAAAAGCTAATGAGTCATCAATCAAGGCAAGGATTTGTTCAATAGGCTGATGAGATTTCGTAAGATTTTCGCAGAAACCATTTAATTACAAAACGAAAAGAGGTCCCCTTATGACAACATTTACTATCCACACAGTAGAATCAGCACCAGCAGAAGTGAAAGAAGTTCTTGAAACGGTACAAAAGGGACAACAATGGCTATATCCCAAATCTTATCGGTCTTTTGGCCAATGCCCCTACAGCCCTAGAAGCTTATCGCACTGTTGGAGCTATTAACCGTCGCAATAGTCTAACACCTGTAGAGCGCGAAGTGGTGCAAATCACGGCAGCTGTAACCAATGGTTGTGCCTTTTGCGTCGCTGGTCACACAGCCTTTTCTATCAAGCAAATCCAGATGAATGATGACCTTCTCCCAAGCCCTTCGCAATCGTACCCCAATCGAAAGCGATCCTAAGCTGGATACCCTAGCTAAGTTTACCTTGGCAGTTATCAATACCAAAGGGCGCGTAGGAGATGAAGCTCTTGGAGAATTTCTTGAAGCAGGCTATACACAAGAAAATGCCTTGGATGTTGTTCTCGGTGTCAGTCTAGCAAGTCTTTGTAACTATGCCAACAACCTAGCTAACACACCGATTAATCCAGAATTACAACCTTATGCATAAGAGGAGGACAAAGTATGGGATTTTTTTCAGAAGAATTTTTAAGCTGGTTAGACCAGCACGCTGATGAAATTGACAAAAAATCATGTCAAGCTGGAGAAGAACTGATTGAGAAAATTGCTGCAGAAGGCGCCTTTCGTGTAGGGGTTCCCAAAGTTCTTGGAGGGCTAGGTGGAAATGATCAAGATGTTATCGATATCCTTGCTGAACTCGCTCAACATTCCTTAACAGCCTCCTTTATCTCATGGGGTCAACGAACTTTAATAGACAATATTCTACATACTGATAATGCTTATTTCAAAGAAGTTTACTTGGAAAAACTCTTATCAGGAGAATATGCAGGTGCTACGGCCTTATCTAATGCAGTCAAGTATCTATCTGACTTAGAAGAACTAAATGTTCGAATCCTTGAAGAAAATGGGAATTATTACCTAAAAGGACGACTTCCTTGGGTAACCAATGCACGTAGGGATCGCTTTCTTACTATTTTTGTAGCAGGATTTGCAGATGACCCGAGTCAAAGTTACGTAGTAGCTGTACCATCGGACGCAGAAAACTTTAGTCGTTCCGAAGATTTGGAATTTGTTTCTCTCCAAGGAGGGAATACAGCAGCTCTGACTTTTAACAAGGTATCTTTAAAGGAAGAGTGGATTCTATCGAGGGATGCTCATCAATTTTTAGCGCAAAATCGTCCAGCCTTTTTAGGCTACCAATTTGGCCTAGCCTTTGGTTTGGCTGAGCGTTCACTCTCAGAAGTCGAAAAAGAATTGGGGAAAAGAGGTGTCTTGAAGGAAGAATGGCAACATCAGGTCGAACAGTTAGATGATATTCGACATTCTCTCTATCAAGGACTATCTGAAGAGTCCTATTTCGTTAGAAATCCGCGTGAGCTATTCCAGTTACGAATTGATATTGTTGATGTTGTTGCTCAAAGTCTCTTGTTAGAACTACAAGCTGGTGGCGGTAGAGGATATTTTAGTAAATCGACATCCGGTTTCATACGTCGTTGGAATGAAGGCGCCTTTTTACCAATTGTTTCTCCTAGTGCAGTGCAATTGCGACATATTCTAGCGACAAACTAAAAATAAAGAAAATAAAAACGAGGTTTATCTTTTTAAACTTCGTTTTTTAATCCTCCATTTAAGCGCTTTTATGCTATACTGATAATAACATGACTATTGGAGGTTCACATGAAAAAACTCCCCTTGGCCTTTTCAGGGTGCTTATTGGGATTGGCTGGAGCAGGCAATCTCATCCTGGATATTTTTCCATTATTATCGCACGTCTTTAGTTTGTCAGGCTTGATTTTATGGTTTTATTTTTTATACAGTCATCTTAGTGATTGGCAAGAGAGCCAGCAAGAACTTAAGAAAGCTCCTCTATTATCGGGAATGGCGACCTTTCCTATGGCAGGGATGATTTTATCAACCTACTTACTGCGAATCTTACCCACGAGTATGAGTATCATAGCGCAAACTCTGTGGTGGTTTGCCTTTCTACTGGATGTAGGTTTAATCATCTACTTTACTAAAAATTATGTGCAGACTAAACCAAGAACGAACGCAACGCCAAGTTGGACAGTTCTTTATGTGGGGATAGCAGTAGCAAGCTTGACCTACCCAGTGGTGGGTATAGTCGAGATTGCCTATGGCGCTTGGATTTTTGGCTTTACCTTAACCCTTTTCCTTTATCCTCTGATTTATCAAGATTTGAAAAGTAATCCATTGCCACGGGCTTTACTGGGGCAAGAAGGAATCTATTGTGCTCCCTTTTCTCTACTGTTAGCAGCACTCGTTCGAATCGGAGGTTCAGCTCTTCATATCTGGCTTTTGCTAGTCATGATCCTTGCATCGCAGACTTTCTTTTTCTTTGTCCTCAGTCGTTTGCCAAGGATTTTAAAACAGGGCTTTCAACCAGCTTTTTCAGCACTAACCTTCCCAACTATCATCACTGCAACTTCATTGAAAATGGCTCAAGGCATTCTGCAGATTCCAGTCCTTAACCTCCTCGTTTGGCTGGAAACTATCATTTGTTTAACAATTCTTGTCTATGTATTAGTAGAATATATGAGGTATTTAAGGAGCTAAAAAAACCCCTAGCACTGAGAAGTGTTAGGGGGTTGTTGTCGATAATAGACAGAATCATACTCTTCGAAAATCAAATTCAAACCACGTCAGCGTCGCCTTACCGTACTCAAGTACAGCTTGCGGCTAGCTTCCTAGTTTGCTCTTTGATTTTCATTGAGTATCAATTAGTTCAGCTTTCTCCTACTGTTCTTCATGTTCAGATAAAAAATAATAAGTCATAGTACCGAAGATTGATCCTACTCCAAGTCCTACTAGTAGGAAAAAAGCGATCATTTTGAGTTCTAGAAACTGCAAGAAGAAATCTGTAATCGAGTGATTTTCAAGAAGTACTTTTTTAGAAATAGGATAAATAAGTAGAGAGTTGGGATGCTAGTTCCAAATAACCAACTTCTTAACTTGATTTGCTGCTTGCTGTAAGTGATTTGTGGAATCTCGGATTGATCATCATCTTCTAAGTGGAGCCCTCTAGTAGAATATCTTGCCTTGAGACTGAGGGCAAAAATCATCAAGAAGTAGAGATAGGGCATAGCCATTCGAACTATCTCTATAAAGCGCCCAAACAACAGATAGAACAGGAAGAGAAGAAAGGAAGAGTAAAAGATTTGGACCATGGAACGGGCGCAAGCCTTATAGATGACCTCTTGACGGCATTCATCAAAGGGTCCTTGGATATGAAAGAAATTTCGAACTAAGCGAGTTGTTAAGTCTTCTTTTTTCATGGTAGGGACCTCTTAATAACCTTGTTTTTGATTAACTTCTTTAAAGAGTTGATAGAGAGTATAGAAGTAGACTAGACTAAAAACGATACAGATGGTTAGAAATAGGAGATATCTCCAATCCATAGAATTCGTTATCAGTTGTGGGAGAGATACGAGGATAAAGCAGAGAGATGCGTTTAAGAGGTGTATTTTTTTTGATGTGATTTTCTGAAATCTTTGTCCTTTGTTCAAGACAGGAAGGGCTAAGAGGAAGATGATCAGAAAAGGATGCGTAATTTGGCCATAAACTAGGAAAACTGTCATAAAGATACTGACCAAAATATGGCTGAGAATTAAAGTTACTAGTGATTTCATAAGTTTCCTCCTAATCCTTATCCTGCTCTTTTTTAGCTCTTGCAATGCGACGGGAGATGAGGAACTGTATGCTCGCTCCGAAGAAGATAGCACCGAAATGCTTGCTAAACCATTTCTTATAGTGAGAAGAGAATGGAAATAGTCCTGACCTTCACCAGTAAGTATATGGAGAAGAGGGGTTATAAAAAACATCCATAGGCCAAAGAATAAACCAGCTTTAAGACCAGGGTAGTGTAGTTGCTTATTTTCTTTCTCACTCAACATATCTGGTTCAATAGTTGTAATCCCTGTTTTTTGCATTTGGTAGGTGACGTAGCCGGCAGAAATGAGGGCAATCACTAAAATCAGAGGAGGATAGACTAGAGCCACTAGTTGAGGATATTTATAGGCTAGAACGAGTGGAATAACATTGCCGAAAATCATCAGATAAAAGAGAATCATAAAGACTTTATTTCCAATGCGGTCAGCCTCACGTCGTTTGTATTCATCAAGGGGGCCTGAAATGCCATAGATACGTTTGATTAGTTTTTCATTGAGGGGTTCTTTTTTCATTTTTCTTCTCCTTTTTAACAATCATCCTCCCAGAAGAGACTGTTGAGGTCAGTTTGGAGGCTTCGAGCGAGATTGAGACAGAGTTCCAGGGTGGGATTGTACTTGTCGTTTTCAATCATGTTGATGGTTTGCCTCGAGACGCCGATATCCTTGGCAAGTTCGAGTTGGGACTTGCCCAGTTCCTTGCGGAATTCTTTCACACGATTCATGCTTCCTCCTTTTTAGATTGTGTCACATATATTTGACTATAGTATATTCTTTTTGAAAATAAAATGTCAACTATTTTTTTGACATATTTTTTTAAAAGAAAGTTGATGAGAATATTTTCATTATGAAAAAATCTTCTAGCTATTTTATGCTATAATGAAGAAAAGTAAAAAATATAAGAGTGGATTGAATAAACCGAAAGCTATCCACTAAAGAAAGAGCAGAAAATGAACCATAAGATTGCAATTTTATCAGACATACATGGCAACACGACGGCCTTAGCTGGAGTACTTGAGGACGCTAAAAATTTGGGAGCGACTGAATATTGGCTTTTGGGAGATATTTTTCTTCCTGGGCCGGGAGCAAATGACTTGGTGGCTCTTTTGAAAGGCCTACCCATTACAGCATCCGTTCGAGGAAACTGGGATGATTGTGTTTTAGAGGCTTTAGATGGGCAATATGGTTTAGAGGATCCTCAAGAAATTCAGCTTCTCAGGATGACTCAGTATTTGATGGAGCGCCTAAACCCAGAGCAAATTGATTGGTTGAGGAATCTACCTATGGTAGCCAAGAAAGAAGTTGAAGGCTTGCGTTTTTCTCTTTCTCATAATTTACCTGAGAAAAATTACGGTGGTGATTTGCTGGTCGAAAATGGTACAGAAAAATTTGACCAGCTACTTGATGAAGCTACAGATGTAGCCGTCTATGGACATGTCCATAAACAGCTTTTGCGTTATGGTAGTCAAGGTCAACAAATCATCAATCCAGGTTCGATTGGTATGCCTTATTTTGACTGGAATGGGCTGAAAAATCACCGAGCTCAGTATGCCTTACTTGAAGTTGAAAATGGTGAATTAGTCAATATTCAATTTCGAAAAATTGCCTATGACTATGAAGCAGAGCTAGAATCAGCCAAGGACAAAAGGCCTTCCTTTTATCGAAATGTATGAAGAATTACGACGTGAGGACAACTATCAAGGCCATAATAGAGATTTGTTAGCTAGTTTAATTGAAAAGCATGGATATGTAGAGGATGTCAAGAATTATTTTGATTTTTTTGTAAGAGTTGCTTTAACGAACAGATACTAAATAAAACGATTGGACGAGCCAATCGTTTTTAATATTTCTTATTGTAATTCAGATGCATCTGGTAGGTAAGAACCACCGAGATAGGTCTTGCTGAGTTTTTCAAGGGTTCCGTCTTGGTAGAGTTCTTTGAGGACCTTGTCAAATTGGTCTTTAAATTCTTTTTTTGGTCACTTGAGAAGATGATGTAGTTGTTTGGATTGTCATTGCTTTCCAAGTCAACCACGTTCAAGTCTAAACCACGGTCTTGGATAATTTTTTGAAAATATTCGATAAATTTATTAAAGATTTTATAAATAGTGAACTCAATGAGCTTTTTTTAGCTTCAATAATTCGGTAAATGTTTGACAATGAAATTATTTTTATTTTTAAAAATACAGGTATCATAAAAACTATTTAAAGGAGATAGTCATGAAAAAAACTTCTTACTGCGGGCCTTGTGCTCTTATCAGTTGCAACTTTAGCAGCTTGTGGAAATAAATCTTCTGATTCTGCAAGTAAAAGCTTCAAGCTCGACTGAACAAACATCAGCTTCATCAAAAACAGATAACTCAAAGACAAACACATCTGAAGTTACTCTTCTAACAGATGAAGAAATTGACAACGCTAAAACAATTGGAGATATGAAAACTCTTTTTGGTAAGTTGATTGACAGCTATAAGAAATATGTTGAAGAAATCGGTGACAAAGTTCCTGAGGCTCAAAAAAAGATGCTTTATAAACAACAAGTGGAACCTGCTCTTAACTCACTAGAAACTTCAAGAAAAGGCATTTAATGATGGATTGTCAAGCGCTGGTTCTGATGATACAGAAATGCCAGAAGAAAGCACGTACTGTCTTTCTTCAACAGTTGAAGACTGCACGTGATGGCATGAAACAAGCGATTGAGTCTGCAAGTAAAATTGTATCAGCGCAATAATATGAGTAAAGTAGGCGACTAATCGTCTACTTTTTCTTATGCAAAAAGTTTTTACTATAGCTAGCAACTAAATCGAAAAAGCTATGTAATTCCTGATTAAGAGTTGGGAATAAAGGTCTCTACATTATGAAAAAAATCTCTGCAAGCTCTTTCAAAATGTGGTAAAAATGGAAGCAGTAGAAATAGAAAAAGGAAATCAATTATGAAATTTCTTGAGTTAAATAAAAAAACGTCATGCGACCAAGCATTTTATTGATAAACCTGTCGATCCCGAAGGATGTTCGAACAGCTATCGAAATCGCAACCTTGGCACCCAAGCGCTCACAACAGTCAGCCTTGGAAATTTGTCGTGGTTCGTGAGAGAAATGCTGAACTAGCAAAATTGGCTTACGGTTCAAACTTTGAACAGGTAGCATCTGCACCTGTGACCATTGCCTTGTTTACTGATACAGACCTAGCCAAACGCGCCCGCAAGATTGCTCGTGTTGGTGGAGCAAAGAACTTTCTCAGAAGAACAACTGCAATACTTTATGAAAAATCTTCCAGCAGAATTTGCACGTTATAACGAACAGCAAGTCAGTGACTACTTGGCTCTTAATGCTGGGCTTGTAGCTATGAACTTAGTCCTTGCATTGACTGACCAAGGAATCGGATCAAACATTATCCTTGGTTTTGACAAATCAAAAAGTCAATGAAGTCTTGAAATCGAAGAACGCTTTCCGTCCAGAACTTTTGATCACAGTAGGGATACACAGATGAGAAGTTGGAACCAAGTTACCGCTTGCCAGTAGATGAAATTATCGAAAAAAAGATAGGAAGAAAAAAATGACAGTTATTGATTTTACAGCAGAAGTAGAAAAACGTAAAGAAGACCCTCTTGGCTGACTTGTTTAGCCTTTTGGAAATCAACTCAGAACGTGATGACAGTAAGGTAGATGCGGAGCACCCATTTGGACCTGGTCCAGTAAAAGCTTTGGAGAAATTCCTTGAAATCGCAGACCGTGATGGTTACCCAACAAAAAATGTCGACAACTATGCAGGACATTTTCGAGTTTGGTGAAGGGAAGAAGTTCTCGGAATCTTTGCCCACATGGACGTAGTACCAGCAGGTAGCGGTTGGGACACTGATCCTTATACTCCAACCATCAAAGATGGTCGTCTCTATGCGCGTGGTGCTTCTGATGATAAGGGACCAACAACAGCATGTTACTATGGTTTGAAAATCATCAAAGAATTGGGACTTCCAACTTCTAAAAAAGTTCGTTTTATCGTCGGAACTGATGAAGAATCAGGTTGGGCAGATATGGACTACTACTTTGAGCATGTAGGACTTGCAAAACCAGACTTTGGCTTCTCTCCAGATGCGGAGTTCCCTATCATCAATGGTGAAAAAGGGAATATCACAGAATATCTTCACTTTGCTGGTGAAAACAAGGGTGCAGCTCGTCTCCACAGCTTCACAGGTGGTTTGCGTGAAAACATGGTACCTGAGTCAGCAACAGCTGTTGTTTCAGGTGACTTGGCTGATTTGCAAGTGAAACTAGATGCCTTTGTTGCAGAGCACAAAGCTCAGAGGAGACATCCAAGAAGAGAACGGTCAAGTACAAGGTGACGAGTAATCGGTAAATCAGCTCACGGTGCTATGCCTGCTTCAGGTGTCAATGGTGCAACTTATCTTGCTCTCTTCCTCAGCCAGTTTGCTTTTGAAGGACCTGCAAAAGACTACCTCGATATTGCTGGTAAGATTCTCTTGAATGACCATGAAGGGAAAAACTTGAAAGTGGCTCATGTGGATGAAAAGATGGGTGCCCTTTCTATGAATGCTGGTGTCTTCCGCTTTGATGAAACAAGTGCTGACAATACCATTGCCCTCAACTTCCGTTATCCAAAAAGGAACAAGTCCAGAGCGAATCAAGTCAGTTCTTGAAAACTTGCCTGTTGCTTCAGTTAGCCTTTCTGAGCATGAACATACTCCTCATTATGTTCCAATGGAAGATCCTCTTGTTAAAACTTTGCTTGATGTTTATGAAAAACAAACTGGACTCAAAGGTCATGAACAAGTCATCGGTGGCGGAACCTTTGGACGTCTTTTGGAACGTGGTGTAGCTTACGGTGCTATGTTCCCAGATTCTATCGATACTATGCACCAAGCCAATGAATTTATCGCTTTGGATGATCTTTTCCGTGCAGCAGCTATCTATGCCGAAGCTATCTACGAATTGATCAAATAATCATATAGAAGTCTGAGATTTTATGCTTGGACTTCTTTTTGGAGGAGAAAATGTCTCAAATTGAAAGAATCAAGCAAGCTATTATAGAGTATCCACAGAATGCCAGCTATACTGAGCAAGGCATCCAACCTCTTTTTGCAGCACCAAAGACTGCTCGAATCAATATCATTGGGCAGGCACCTGGTCTCAAAACTCAAGAAGCAGGACTTTACTGGAAGGATAAAAGTGGGGATCGTTTGCGAGAATGGTTGGGTGTGGATGAAGATACGTTTTATAACTCAGGTTACTTTGCAGTCATGCCCTATGGATTTCTACTTTCCAGGTCATGGAAAATCAGGGTGACCTGCCACCTCGTCCAGGTTTTGCGGAAAAATGGCATCCAGAACTCTTGAAGGAATTACCAGATATTCAATTGACGCTCTTGATTGGTCAGTATGCTCAGGCTTACTATCTGCATGAGAAAGTCGGTGGAAAAGGTGACAGACCGTGTGCATCGATTTAAAGGATTATTTGCCTGATTATTTCCCTCTGGTACATCCCATCACCACGTAATCAAATTTGGATGAAAAAAATCCTTGGTTTGAGGAAGAAGTGGTTCCCAGATTTGAAAAGATAGAATTAAAAACTATTTTAGGAGAAAAAAGAATGAACGAAATTACTTTTTGACGATTTTTATCAGCTTTATCAGAAAGAGTCGCTTTCTGTATTGGATGTGAGAGAAGTAGAGGAATTTGAGGCTCTTCATTTAGAAGGTGCTCGTAATTTCCTCTGAGTCAACTGGCAGATACTTATGAGCAACTAGATAAAACCCAGCCTTACTACGTGATCTGTAAAGTCAGGAATACGTTCCGCACGTGCCTGCCAATTTTTAGCAGAACAAGGCTATGAGGGTTGTCAATGTCCAAGGTGGCATGGATGCCTTTGAATAAGAAAAAATTTCCTTCGAAACCTTTTAAAAAAATGGGAAAGGGCTTCGAAGGATTTTTGCATTAAAAATTCGGAAAATTGAAAAACATTTTCAGAATTGTTTCGTGACAACCTTTTTCTAGCCTTTTAATCATGTTATACTAAGAAAGTATTTTATTTTTAATAAGGAGAGTTTATGGCTAAAAAAGGTGCTTTAACAGGATTACTCCTGTTTGGAATATTTTTTGGAGCAGGTAACTTGATTTTCCCTCCAACTCTAGGCGCACAGTCTGGAGAAAACTTCCTCCCTGCCATTGCAGGATTTGTATTTTCAGGTGTTGGGATTGCCGTCCTAACCTTAATCATTGGAACCCTTAATCCAAAGGGCTATATCTATGAAATTTCTAAGAAAATTTCACCATGGTTTGCGACAATTTATCTTGCAGCTTTGTACTTGTCGATTGGTCCATTCTTTGCCATTCCACGTACAGCAACGACATCATTTGAAGTTGGTATTAGTCCGCTATTAGATCAAGCAGATAAAGGTTTAGGTTTGATTGTCTTCACCATTCTATACTTTGTAGCTGCATACCTAATCTCCTTGAATCCTTCAAAAATCTTGGATCGTATCGGTCGAGTCTTGACTCCAATTTTTGCCATCTTAATTGTTATTCTGGTTATCCTTGGAGCTTTCAAGTATGGTGGGAACGCACCACAAGCAGCTTCAGGAGCTTATCAAGCTTCCGCCTTTGGAGCTGGTTTCTTAGAAGGATACAACACACTTGACGCGCTTGCTTCGGTTGCCTTCAGTGTTATTGCAGTACAAACCTTGAAACAACTTGGTTTTTCAAACAAGAAAGAGTACATTTCAACCATTTGGGTGGTTGGAATCGTTGTAGCACTCGGATTTAGTGCTCTCTATATTGGATTAGGATTCTTGGGCAATCATTTCCCAGTAACAGAAGAAGCAATGAAGAGCGGAACTCCTGGAGTTTATATCTTGTCTCAAGCGACTCAAGAAATCTTTGGTTCTACTGCTCAGCTTTTCCTTGCGGCTATGGTAACCGTTACTTGCTTTACAACGACTGTAGGCTTGATTGTATCAACTGCTGAGTTCTTTAACGGACGTTTCCCACAAATCAGCTACAAGGTTTATGCGACTGTCTTTACCTTGATTGGTTTTGCCATTGCAAATCTTGGTTTGAGTGCTATTATTAAGTACTCTGTACCAGTTCTCGTTATTTTGTACCCAATTACGATTGCCATTGTCATGATTGTGATTGTGAACAAGTTTGTTGCTCTTTCTAACCAGGAATGCAATTAACTGTTGGTATTGTCACAGCCATTGCTATTGCAAGTGTTTTAGGATCTACTTTTAAAGTTGAGGTCCTTGCAAATATCGTGAACGCTCTACCATTTGCAGAGGCTTCTCTGCCATGGTTGGTACCAGCTATTATCGGTATTCTACTTTCTCTTGTTCTTCCAAATAAACAAGAAAGTGAAGCTTTTGAAATGGAATAGAAAAAAACTTGGCATCGGCCAAGTTTTTTCTATTTAGTCTTAGTTGCTTAGTTTTTTTCTGTATAACCAAGATCTGTTAACATTTTTTTAGAGGCTTTAAAACTTACGTTTTTTCCAACGCCTGAGTATTCTTCTGGTAAAGCTTTTCTAAGTTCGTCAATGCTTGCAACTGAAAGATCGATTTCAAGATCTTGAACGACTTTACCATCTTTAACTTCGATTGAGAAAGTTACCCCTTTAAGTCCCTTATAGCCTTTGTAGGTTTCTTCAAGAACACTTTTTACAGCATCTGCTGTATTATTGAGAACTTCAGGATCAGCGACATTATGAGCAGTTTGTTTGACAACATTATCACCGTCAACCGTATATGTTAAGGTTGATACGACACCAGGCTGAGAATCGTTCACAAAGGTAGCAGTTTTTAATTCTGATTTCTTTTCAGTAGTGCTAGATTCAGAAGTTTTTACCTCAGTCGTTTCTGGTGTAGAAGAGCTAGAAGAAGTGGTTGAGGATTGTTTTGAACATCCCAACAAGAATGCCAAAGGCAAGGCTAAGAGAAGTGTCGTTTTGAAATATTTGTTCATTTTGTATTCCTTTCATCATAATACTTTACTTAATTTTACCATAGATTAATTTTAAAATTAAAGTATTTAAGTTTTTCTTTTTTGCACATACTAAGATGGGAAAAGTGATATAATGGTAACGAGAGGTGAAAAAATGAATCAAACTGTAGAATATATCAAAGAACTAACTGCTATTGCATCGCCGACAGGTTTTACGCGTGAAATTACGAATTATCTAGTTGAGACGCTTGAAAAACTAGGCTATCAACCAGTCCGCACGGCTAAGGGTGGAGTGAACGTTACCATTAAAGGGAAAAATGAAGAGCAACAACGCTATGTGACTGCTCATGTGGATACTCTGGGAGCTATCGTCCGTGCTGTTAAACCAGATGGTCGTCTTAAGATGGATCGTATCGGTGGCTATCCTTGGAATATGATTGAAGGCGAAAACTGTACAGTCCATGTGGCTAGCACAGGAAAAACCGTTTCAGGTACGATTTTGATCCACCAAACTTCTTGTCACGTTTACAAAGATGCTGGAACTGCGGAACGTACACAGGACAATATGGAAGTTCGTTTGGATGAAAAAGTGACCAACGAAAAAGAAACACGCGCACTCGGTATCGAAGTTGGAGACTTTATCAGTTTTGATCCACGAACTGTCGTGACTGAGACAGGCTTTATCAAGTCTCGTCATTTGGATGACAAGGTCAGCGCAGCTATTCTCCTCAATCTCCTCAAAGTCTATAAAGAAGATGGAGTTAAGCTTCCTGTCACTACGCATTTTGCTTTTTCAGTCTTTGAAGAAGTGGGGCATGGTGCTAACTCAAGTATCCCTAGTCAAGTTGTTGAGTACCTAGCAGTAGACATGGGAGCAATGGGAGATGATCAGCAGACAGACGAGTACACAGTCTCTATCTGTGTCAAGGATGCTTCAGGCCCTTATCACTATGAATTCCGTCAACACTTGGTAGCTCTCGCAAAAGAGCAAGACATTCCATTTAAACTAGATATCTATCCATTTTACGGTTCTGATGCTTCTGCGGCCATGTCAGCTGGAGCAGAAGTTAAGCACGCTCTTCTAGGAGCAGGTATTGAGTCAAGCCATTCTTATGAGCGTACTCATATTGACTCTGTAGTGGCTACTGAGCGTATGGTGGATGCCTATCTCAAGAGTGAGTTGGTGGACTAGGATGTGCCTCATCTGTCAACGAATTGAATTGATTAAGTCAGGGGAAAATCCCTACTTTGTCAAGGAATTAGAAACAGGCTATGTTGTCATTGGAGATCACCAGTATTTTGAAGGTTACACTCTATTCTTAGCCAAGGAACATGTCACAGAACTACACCAACTAGATCCAAGCGTTAAACTTCGCTTTCTAGAGGAAATGAGTCTGGTTCAGGAAGCTGTCTCTAAGGCTTTTTCTGCAGAAAAGATGAATGTAGAGTTGTTAGGAAATGTAGATGCACATGCCCACTGGCATATTTTTCCGAGACGAGAGGGCGATATGAAGGGACATGGGCTTAACGGTCGCGGTCCAGTTTGGTGGGTTCCTTGGGAAGAAATGATTGCTGAAAAATATCAAGTTAAGGGAAGCAAATTAGAAGACTTGATTGCAAGATTATCTAAGACTTTAAACCAGATGATTAAATGAAAGGATAACAGATGAAAAAAAGATACCTTATCTTATCAGGATTATTAGCCTTGATATTGGCGGCATGTTCGCAAGAAAAGCCAGCAACTACAGAGGCTAAGTCTTCTACAGAACAAAAGACTGTACAAGAAGGAACCGCGGGAAGTAAGTCTCAAGAAGCTAGTCAAAAGAAAGCAGAAGTGGTCAACAAAGGAGATCACTACAGCATTCAAGGAAAGTACGATGAGATTGTTGTCGCTAATAAGCATTATCCTATGTCAAAAGATTACAATCCAGGAGAAAATCCTACTGCAAAGGCAGAACTGTTAAAACTCATTGCAGCTATGCAACAAGCAGGTTTCCCAATTAGTGATCACTATAGTGGCTTTAGAAGTTATGAAACTCAAACTCAGCTTTATCAAAACTATGTAAATAAAGATGGCAAGGCTGAAGCTGACCGCTATTCGGCAAGACCTGGTTATAGTGAACACCAAACTGGTCTGGCTTTTGACCTGATTGAAACAAATGGAGACCTAGTCACTGAAGAAAAGGTAGCCCAATGGCTTTTTGGACCATGCAGCTGACTATGGTTTTTGTCGTTCGTTATCTAAAAAGGTAAGGAAAAAGGAAACAGGGTTATATGGCTGAGGAATGGCACCTTCACTATGTTGGCAAAGAAGCCAAAGAAATCGCAGCTAGTGGTCTCAGTTTAGAAGAGTACTATGGCTTTGAAGGTGGAGACTATGTTGATTAGTCGCAAAACATCTTGCAAGATTACTTAAATTTTTGATAAAATGAATAATAATTAAATAGGAATCTGCAAGACTAGTATCTCAGGGGAAGTATATCAGGGAGGAGAGCCGTGACTGAAAGCTCTCTATATGAAAGCTGGGTGAATTCACTTGCCTATAGATTCAGAAATAAAGGTCTGACTTGTCAGATAAAAACGGATGGTACCGCGTGTCAACGCTCCGAGTGGAGTTTTTGGCATGTGGTTTTCTTTTTATCTTACGAGAGACTGATGGAGGAATTATGTCAACTATTGAAGAACAATTAAAAGCGCTTCGTGAAGAAACGTTAGCTAGCTTAAAGCAGATTTCTGCTGAAAATGAAAAAGAGATGCAAGATTTGCGTGTCTCTGTCCTTGGTAAAAAAGGTTCATTGACTGAAATCCTTAAAGGGATGAAGGATGTATCAGCAGAGATGCGCCCTGTTATCGGGAAACACGTCAATGAGGCTCGTGATGTCTTAACCGCTGCCTTTGAAGAAACAGCTAAGCTCTTGGAAGAAAAGAAAGTGGAAGCGCAATTAGCTAGTGAGAGCATCGATGTTACACTACCAGGTCGCCCAGTTGCGACAGGTCACCGTCACGTTCTCACTCAAACTAGTGAAGAAATCGAAGATATCTTCATCGGGATGGGTTACCAAGTCGTGGATGGATTTGAAGTTGAAAAAGACTACTACAACTTTGAACGTATGAATCTTCCAAAAGACCACCCTGCCCGTGATATGCAGGACACTTTCTATATCACAGAAGAAATCTTGCTCCGTACTCACACGTCTCCAGTTCAGGCGCGTGCGATGGATGCCCATGATTTTTCTAAAGGTCCTTTGAAGATGATCTCACCAGGACGTGTATTCCGTCGTGATACAGACGATGCAACCCACAGTCACCAATTCCACCAAATTGAAGGTTTGGTTGTTGGGAAGAATATCTCTATGGCGGATCTTCAAGGAACCCTCCAGTTGATTGTACAAAAAATGTTTGGTGAAGAGCGTCAAATTCGTTTACGCCCATCTTATTTCCCATTCACTGAGCCATCTGTTGAGGTGGATGTTTCGTGCTTCAAGTGTGGAGGAGCCGGCTGTAACGTATGTAAGAAAACTGGTTGGATCGAGATTATGGGTGCCGGTATGGTTCACCCACGTGTCCTTGAGATGAGTGGTATCGATGCGACTGTTTACTCTGGATTTGCCTTTGGTCTTGGTCAAGAGCGTGTAGCTATGCTTCGCTACGGAATCAACGATATCCGTGGATTCTACCAAGGGGATGTCCGCTTCTCAGAACAGTTTAAATAATGATTAGAAAAGTAGAAAAGGCAGATGTTGGTGTGTTGTCCCAACTTGCCAAACAAACCTTTCGTGAAACATTTGCTCATGATAATACGGAAGAGCAGTTACAGGAATACTTTGAAGAGGCTTATAATCTGAGAGTTTTGTCAACTGAGTTGGAAGATCCTGACTCCGAAACCTATTTCATTATGCATGAAGAGGAGATAGCTGGTTTTCTCAAAGTAAACTGGGGAAATGCTCAAACCGAGAGAGAATTAGAGAACGCTTTTGAAATTCAACGCCTCTATGTGCTACAAACATACCAAGGATTTGGACTTGGTAAGCAACTATTTGAATTCGCTTTGGAACTTGCCGAAAAAAATGGTTTTTCCTGGGCTTGGCTAGGTGTTTGGGAGCATAATACAAAAGCTCAAGCATTTTATAATCGATATGGTTTTGAAAAATTTAGCCAACATCGTTTTATGGTTGGGCAGAAGGTAGATACGGATTGGTTACTGAAAAAGAGATTAAGGTAAGAAGATGATTCTTCTTATGAAATGATAGGAAAGGAAAAAAACTAGAGTGGCAACTGTCATTCTGGGAAACTAAATTATGTTAGTATCATACAAATGGTTAAAAGAATTGGTGGACATTGATGTGCCATCACAAGAGTTGGCTGAAAAAATGTCAACTACAGGGATCGAAGTAGAAGGTGTGGAATCACCTGCTGCTGGTCTCTCAAAAATTGTCGTCGGTGAGGTCTTGTCTTGCGAAGATGTGCCAGAAACACACTTGCATGTCTGCCAAGTCAATGTGGGTGAAGAAGAAGCCCGTCAAATCGTCTGTGGAGCACCAAATGTGCGTGCAGGTATCAAGGTTATGGTGGCTCTTCCAGGTGCTCGCATCGCGGACAACTACAAGATTAAAAAAGGTAAAATACGTGGTTTAGAATCTCTTGGAATGATCTGTTCACTTGGTGAATTAGGGATTTCTGACTCGGTTGTACCGAAAGAATTGCAGATGGCATCCAAATCTTGCCAGAAAATGCTATTCCAGGTGAGGAAGTCTTCTCCTATCTAGACTTGGATGATGAAATCATCGAACTTTCTATCACGCCAAACCGTGCAGATGCTCTTTCTATGCGTGGGGTAGCGCACGAAGTAGCCGCTATCTATGACAAGGCAGTCAATTTTAAAGAATTTACTTTAACAGAAACAGACCAAGTTGCAGCGGACGCTCTTTCTGTCAGCATTGATACAGACAAGGCTCCTTACTATGCGGCTCGTATCTTGGACAATGTGACTATCGCACCAAGTCCACAATGGTTGCAAAATCTCCTCATGAATGAAGGCATCCGTCCCATCAATAACGTGGTGGACGTGACCAACTATATCCTTCTTTACTTTGGTCAGCCTATGCATGCCTTTGACTTGGATACCTTTGATGGAAGTGAGATTCGTGTGCGTGAGGCTCGTGCTGGTGAAACATTGGTAACCTTGGACGGTGAAGAACGTGACTTGGAAACAAATGACTTAGTCATCACTGTAGCAGACAAGCCAGTAGCTCTTGCAGGTGTCATGGGTGGTCAGGCTACAGAAATCTCTGAAAAGTCTAGTCGTGTGGTTCTTGAAGCTGCTGTTTTCAATGGCAAATCTATCCGTAAGACAAGTGGTCGCCTCAACCTTCGTTCTGAATCATCTTCTCGCTTTGAAAAAGGCATCAATGTGGCAACTGTTAATGAAGCCCTTGATGCGGCAGCAAGCATGATTGCTGAATTGGCTGGTGCTACAGTGCGGAAGGGCATCGTTTCAGCAGGGCAGCTTGATACTTCAGATGTAGAAGTTTCTTCAACCCTTGCTGACGTCAACCGTGTCCTTGGTACAGAGCTTTCCTACGCGGATGTAGAGGATGTCTTCCGTCGTCTTGGCTTCGGTCTTTCTGGAAATGCAGAAAGCTTTACAGTCAGCGTCCCTCGTCGTCGTTGGGATATTACTATTGAAGCTGACCTCTTTGAAGAAATCGCTCGTATCTATGGCTATGATCGCTTGCCAACTAGTCTTCCAAAAGACGATGGCACAGCCGGTGAATTGACTGCGACACAAAAACTTCGCCGTCAAGTTCGTACCATTGCTGAAGGAGCAGGTTTGACAGAAATCATCACCTACGCTCTTACAACTCCTGAAAAAGCGGTCGAGTTTACGATTCAGCCAAGTCATTTGACAGAATTGATGTGGCCAATGACTGTGGACCGTTCAGTTCTCCGTCAAAATATGGTTTCAGGTATTTTGGATACAGTTGCCTACAACGTAGCGCGTAAGAACAAAAACTTGGCTCTTTATGAGATTGGAAAAGTCTTCGAGCAAATCGGTAATCCAAAAGAAGAATTGCCAAATGAAATCAATAGCTTTGCCTTTGCCTTGACTGGCTTAGTTGCTGAAAAAGACTTCCAAACAGCAACAGTTCCTGTTGACTTCTTCTATGCCAAGGGAATTTTGGAAGCTCTCTTTGCTCGCTTGGGTCTTGAAGTGACTTATACAGCAACCTCTGAAATCGCTAGCCTTCACCCAGGACGTACAGCCGTGATTTCACTCGGTGACCAAGTCCTTGGTTTCCTCGGTCAAGTACATCCTGTTACTGCTAAGGCTTACGATATTCCAGAAACTTATGTAGCAGAGTTCAACCTTTCAGCTATCGAGAAAGCTCTTCAACCAGCAGCTCCATTTGTGGAAATCACCAAATTCCCAGCAGTGAGCCGTGATATTGCTCTTCTCTTGAAAGCTGAAGTGACTCACCAAGATGTAGTTGATGCCATTCAAGCTGCAGGTGTGAAACGTTTGACAGCTATCAAACTCTTTGACGTCTTCTCAGGTGAAAAAAACTAGGACTTGGGATGAAGTCTATGGCATATAGCTTGACCTTCCAAAAATCCAGAAGATAGTTTAACTGATGAAGAAGTCGCACGCTACATGGAAAAAAATTCAAGCATCACTTGAAGAAAAAGTGAATGCAGAAGTGCGTTAACAGTCTATAATCCATCCCTAGGGATGGATTTTTTAGTACAAAAAATCATCAAGCTTTAGCCTGATGATTGAATCAAATTGACGGGGAAACAACTCCTTTTTAATACGGTTACAAGATGATCAGACATACATGTTTTTTGTCATCTAATCAGTTAAGAAGTGGTAAGTATCTTGTAGATTGATTTCGTTCAGAATTTCGTGACGAGCCTCTTCAACTACTCGGACGCTTACTTTCGAATGTGAAGCCTTTAGGAGTTTTACAAATCTTTCTATACCTTTACCATTTTCTCCCAGAGGGTCTTCTTGTCCTGAAATAACGAGAATGGGGAGTTGAGCTGGAATCTCATCGATTACTTGCTTACTAGCTACTTGATTAGAGAAGTAAAAAATGGATCTGTACATGGGAATAGTAGGTATGAATTGACAGAAAGGATCCTTCAGATAAGCTTGGTTAGATTCTTCATTTTTTGAGAGCCAATCTACGGATGTTTTAGGATTTTTAATACTACGGTTAAAACTGTCAGTGGACAGGTAGGTTAGAAGTTTACTACGGTGTTTATTCCCTTTTATAAGTCGGATGCATTCTGTTAGGATGAGAGCAAATCGAGTTAGAAACGGAGGTTGTTGACCAGTCGCCATGATAATCAAGGCATTGATAGGTGGTTTTCGTTTAGCTACATAATAGCGACACATAAGAGAACCCATAGAATGCCCTAGAAGGACGATTGGAAGTTCTGGATAGCTTTCTTGAATGAAAGAGGTCACTCTTTCAATATCATCGATGAGTTCCACAGGAGATTCTGGGAAAACTCCGAGTTGACTTGGATTTTGAGCAGTAAAACCGTGGCCGAGATGATCATGGCCGATAACCGTAAAGCCTTCTTTATTCATGGCTAGAGCAAATTCTTCATATCGCTCCACGTACTCTACCATTCCATGTACAAGCTGAAGAACGGCTTTTGGCTGTTCAGCTTCCCAAATGATTAAGTTATTGTTGTTTGGTTCGAGTTTAAGTCTTTTTTTCATATCAGATTCCTTGCCTATGATAATCTATAGTCTATCAAAAATATACCATAAAATAACACGATAAGCTAGGCAGGATAATGAAGATTAGTAGTAACAATTCAGGACTGAAAATGAACATTTGAGGACATAGTCGACGGATTTATCAAGAGATGAGTATAATAAATTTATCACTTAAAAATCTGGGGATAAAATACTTGGCGAAGAGCCAATAAAATACCAATTCAGTAAATATCCTTTTTAAAAACAAAGATTTAAAAATGTACATAAATCATTGTAAAGGCTGTCAAAAAGGAGTATAATGAGTGCAATAAATTTCGGAGGTGGATGATGCTCGAAGTAAGAAATCTAGAGAAAAGTTTTTGGACCTAAGCAAGTTTTGTTTGGTGTTGACTTTCAAGCACGACCAGGTCGTATTTTGGGGCTGGTTGGGAAAAAAATGGAGCTGGGAAAACAACTATTTTTTTCACAGTATTTTGAAATTTTTTTAGACTATCAAGGGAGATTGAGCTTGATGGTCAAGATATTCGTCAGGAGACTTATGCTCGCATTGGTTATCTCCCTGAAGAACGTAGTCTTATGCCTAAATTGACAGTCCTTGAACAAGTTCGTTACTTGGCGACCCTAAAAGGCATGGACACCAAGGAAATCAAAGAAAAACTCCCTCAATGGATGGAAAAACTGGAAGTCAAGGGAAAACTGACGGACAAGATTAAGAGTCTCTCAAAAGGAAATCAACAGAAAATTCAGTTGATTATCACTTTGATTCATGAACCCGACTTGATTATCCTAGATGAGCCTTTTAGTGGCTTGGATCCAGTTAATACCGAACTCCTTAAGCGGGTTATCTTGAAAGAAAAAGAACGTGGCGCGACTATTATCTTTTCTGACCATGTCATGACCAATGTCGAAGAACTTTGTGATGATATCCTCATGATTCGTGATGGGTGTGTGGTCTTGCATGGACCGGTTCAAGATGTCCGCAATCAATACGGCAAAACACGACTTTTTGTTTCAAGTGAACGAAGCAAGGAAGAACTGGAGAGTCTTCCTCATGTTAAACAGGTTAGCTTGACCAAGCAAGGTAGTTGGAAGTTGATTTTAGATGATGAAAGTGCAGGTAGAGAACTCTTCCCAATCTTGACTCAAGGTCAATATATCGCGACTTTTGATCAACAAGCGCCAACAATCGATGAAATCTTTAAATTAGAATCAGGGGTGGAAGTATGAGAAATATGTGGGTTGTAATCAAAGAAACCTATCTAAGACATGTCAAGTCGTGGAGTTTCTTCTTTATGGTGATTTCGCCTTTCCTCTTTTTAGGTCTATCTGGAGGAATTGGTGTTCTCCAAGGTTCTTCCTTGGCTCAAAATAGTAAGGTAGCAGTAGTTAGTTCTGTTCCTCTTGTTACAGAAGAACTTAAATCGACCAATGGTCTTAACTTTGACTATAAGGATGAAGCGAGTGCCCAAGAAGCCATCAAGGATGAAAAAATAAAAGGCTATCTAACCATTGACCAGGAGAACAGTGTCCTCAAGGCAGTCTATCATGGTGAAACTTCACTAGAGAGTGGCATTAAGTTAGCAGTGACCGCTAAGTTGAATGAACTCCAATCCCAACTCAACCGCTCAGAAGCAAATTTGTCTCAGGAACAGGAAAAACGCTTGGCTCAAACGGTTCAATTTACAGAACAGATTGATGAAGCCAAGGAAAATAAAAAGTTGGTTCAAACCTTTGCGGCTGCAGGACTGGGTTTCTTCCTTTATATGATTTTTGATTACTTATGCTAGTGTCACTGCTCAAGAAGTAGCCAGCGAGAAAGGAACCAAAATCATGGAAGTGGTCTTCTCAAGCATTCGTGCTAGCCATTATTTCTACGCCCGCATGATTGCCTTACTTCTTGTAATTTTGACTCATATTGGTATTTATGTCGTTGGTGGTCTTGGAGCTATCTTATTCTTTAAGGATATGCCTATCTTGGCTAATTCAAGTATTCTGAATCACTTGGGAGAAGCCTTTTTCGATCAATACCTTGTTGTTTGTCTTGGTTAGTCTTTTTATGTATGTGGTCTTGGCTGCCTTCTTAGGTTCTATGGTTTCACGACCTGAAGACTCTGGTAAGGCTTTATCGCCTTTGATGCTTTTGATTATGGTAGGTTTCATTGGAGTAACTGTCTTAGGAACTTCTGGGGATAATTTGATCTTGAAAATCGGTTCTTACATTCCATTCGTTTCAACCTTCTTTATGCCTTTCAGAGCTATCAATGGATACGCTAATGGATTAGAAGCTTGGATTTCGCTTGCTATAACGGTTATTTTTGCAGTTACTGCAACAGCCTTTATCGGACGCATGTATGCTAGTTTGGTCCTTCAAACAGATGATTTGGGGATCTGGAAAACCTTTAAACGAGCTTTAAGTTATAAATAAAGTATCGGACCTGTGAGTGTATCTCCCAGGTCTTTTATACTCTTCGAAAATCTCTTCAAACCACGTCAGCTTCCATCTGCAACCTCAAAACAGTGTTTTGAGCAGCCTGTGGCTAGTTTCCTAGTTTGCTCTTTGATTTTCATTGAGTATTAATTAGCTGAAATATTTCACATTTATTTCTCCTAAACCTTTGACTATTAGGCAAAATTATCGTACAATAAAAGAGTACATGATAAAATGAGATCAGAGTTTATCCACTCTGACGTTAGTAGTAAAAAATGAGGAGAAACGCTTTGGAATTAGAAGTATTTGCTGGGCAAGAAAAAAGTGAACTATCTATGATTGAGGTGGCTCGTGCCATCTTGGAACTCCGTGGTCGTGATCACGAAATGCATTTTAGTGATTTGGTTAATGAAATCCAAAACTATCTCTGTACCTCTAATAGCGATATTCGTGAAGCTTTGCCTTTGTTCTATACAGAGTTGAACTTTGACGGAAAGCTTTATCTCTCTTGGAGATAACAAATGGGGCCTTCGTTCATGGTATGGAGTGGATGAAATCGATGAGGAAATCATTGCTCTTGAAGAAAGTGATGATGAAGAAGTAGCACCTAAGGCTAAGAAAAAACGTGTCAACGCCTTTATGGATGGTGATGCAGATGCTATTGATTACAGTGCAGATGATCCAGAGGATGAAGATGCCTACGAAGAAGACCCAGCTCTTTCTTATGATGATGAAAATCCAGATGATGAGAAGAATGAAGTGGAAGCCTACGATGCTGAAATCAATGAAATCGCCCCAGATGATCTAGATGAAGAAGTCGATCTTAATGAAGAAGACGACGAAGACTCTGAAGAAGAGGAAGAATAAAAATAAAAAGGAGTTGGAGCTGGAATCGGTCTATCAAGTCTCGATTTCCTAGTCCAGCTTTTTTGTATTAGTCTGAATTAGTTGTGTAAGCTGGAATGCGCCAAGTCAACGATTTGTTCTATTTGACAAATGGTTCATTTTGAGGTAATATATTGTTTGGGCACCTCTTTTAGAGGTCGGAGCTCCCTAGTTATTAGGGAGCTATTTTTGTTTTTCCAAGAAGCTTTTTTTCTTGGGTTGTAGTTATTGATGAAGGTCTTGTTTTCTCAATCCCCTGTTAGTGAACAAGACCTTGAGCATTTTAGAAAGAGGAATCTATGTCTACGAAATATATTTTTGTCACTGGTGGTGTGGTGTCGTCTATTGGAAAGGGATCGTTGCAGCGAGTCTTGGACGTCTTTTAAAAAACCGTGGTTTGAAGGTAACCATTCAAAAATTTGACCCTTATATCAATATTGACCCAGGAACCATGAGTCCTTACCAGCACGGGGAAGTCTTTGTAACTGATGATGGGGCTGAGACAGATTTGGACTTGGGTCACTATGAGCGTTTCATCGATATCAACCTCAACAAATACTCAAACGTGACAACTGGTAAAATCTACAGCGAAGTTCTTCGTAAGGAACGCCGTGGAGAGTATTTGGGTGCAACTGTCCAAGTTATTCCTCATATTACAGATGCTTTGAAAGAAAAAATCAAGCGTGCTGCTCTAACGACTGACTCTGACGTTATTATTACAGAGGTTGGTGGAACAGTCGGCGATATCGAGTCCCTTCCATTCTTAGAAGCTCTTCGTCAGATGAAGGCAGATGTGGGTGCAGATAATGTCATGTATATCCATACGACCTTGCTTCCTTACCTCAAGGCAGCTGGTGAAATGAAAACCAAACCAACCCAACACTCTGTCAAAGAATTGCGTGGTCTGGGAATCCAGCCAAATATGTTGGTCATTCGTACAGAAACCAGCAGGACAAGGGATTAAAAATAAACTAGCTCAGTTCTGTGATGTGGCGCCAGAAGCAGTCATTGAGTCCTTGGATGTGGATCATCTTTACCAGATCCCACTTAATCTGCAAGCTCAAGGCATGGATCAAATCGTCTGTGATCATTTGAAGATTGATGCACCGGCAGCAGATATGACAGAGTGGTCTGCTATGGTTGATAAGGTTATGAATCTCAAAAAACAAGTCAAGATTGCTCTTGTTGGTAAGTATGTCGAGCTGCAAGATGCCTACATTTCTGTCGTAGAGGCCTTGAAACACTCTGGTTATGCCAATGATGCAGAAGTCAAGATTGATTGGGTCAATGCTAACGATGTGACAGCTGACAATGTGGCAGAACTTCTATCTGACGCTGACGGAATCATCGTTCCAGGTGGTTTTGGCCAACGTGGAACAGAAGGTAAGATTGAAGCCATTCGCTATGCTCGAGAAAACGATGTACCAATGCTTGGAGTCTGCTTGGGAATGCAATTGACTTGTATCGAGTTTGCCCGTCATGTCTTAGGTCTTGAAGGAGCTAATTCAGCAGAGCTAAATCCTGATACCAAATACCCTATCATAGATATCATGCGTGATCAGATTGATGTTGAGGACATGGGTGGTACCCTTCGTTTGGGACTTTATCCTTCTAAGTTAAAACGTGGTTCTAAGGCAGCGGCAGCTTATCATAACAAAGAGGTGGTGCAACGCCGTCACCGTCACCGTTATGAGTTTAACAATGCTTTTCGTGAACAGTTTGAAGGAGCAGGTTTTGTCTTTTCAGGAGTGTCACCAGATAATCGTTTGGTAGAAATTGTGGAAATTCCAGAAAACAAATTCTTTGTGGCTTGTCAGTACCATCCAGAGCTATCAAGTCGTCCAAACCGCCCAGAAGAACTCTACACTGCTTTTGTAACAGCAGCGGTTGAAAATAGTAAATAGTCATGATTAAACCTTTGAGAGTCATCTCAGAGGTTTTTATTTGTTTTCACAATTATGAAAATCTGGAAAAAGGACACTATTTTTGATAAGATAGAATTATGGATTTTGAAAAAATTGAACAAGCATATACCTATTTACTAGAAAATGTCCAAATCATTCAAAATGATTTGACGACAAATTTTTACGATGCCTTAATTGAGCAAAATGGAATCTATCTGGATGGTCAGACAAATCTGGAAGATGTCAAGAAAAACAATCAAGCTTTAAAACGATTGGCTCTTCGAAAAGAAGAGTGGTTACGAACCTACCAATTCTTATTAATGAAGGCAGCGCAAACGGAACCTCTTCAGGCCAACCACCAGTTTACACCAGATACGATTTGTCACTTGATGATTTTTTTGATGGAGCAATTGTGGCCTGCTAAAGATCTAAGTCTACTAGAATTGGGCTCTGGGATGGGAATTCTGGGGGCTAGCTTTTTAACGTCCATGAACAAAAAGGTAGATTACCTAGGGATTGAGATAGACGACCTCTTGATTGATCTGGCGGCGAGTATGGCTGAAGTTATGGATCTTCAAATGGGCTTTGTCCAAGGAGATGCAGTACGTCCACAAGTATTAAAAGAAAGTGATTTTATTGTGAGCGACCTCCCGATTGGCTACTACCCAGACGATCAAATTGCCTCACGTTATCAAGTGGCAGCAAAGGATGAACATACTTATGCTCATCATCTATTAATGGAGCAATCTCTCAAGTATCTTAAGACGGGAGGCTATGCTATTTTCCTTGCTCCAACAGATCTTTTGACGAGTCCCCAGAGTGACCTCTTGAAATCCTGGCTGACTGATCAGGCTCAACTAGTAGCTATCGTAGCTTTACCAGAGGGTCTCTTCGCTCAAGGAGCCCAGTCTAAGACCATTTTTGTTGTACAAAAGAAAGTGGTGGAAGGCTTTGAGCCATTCGTCTATCCACTTGCTAGTCTTCGTGATCCTGAAATTTTGTTGGAATTTAAGGAAAATTTTCAAAATTGGTGTCAAGAACATGAAATCTAGTATAAATTTTGATATAATAGTTGAAAAACGCTTAAAAAAAGGGGAAACATTATGACAAAAAAACCATTGCAATTAACGCTGGAAGCTCAAGTTTGAAATGGCAACTCTACCAAATGCCAGAAGAAAAAGTATTAGCAAAAGGGTTGATTGAACGAATTGGATTGAAAGATTCTATTTCTACAGTTAAATTTGATGGTCGTTCAGAACAACAAGTCCTTGACATTGACAACCATACTTTGGCAGTTAAGATTTTGCTTGATGACTTGATTCGTTTTGATATTATTAAATCTTATGATGAAATTACTGGTGTTGGACACCGTGTCGTTGCAGGTGGAGAGTACTTCAAAGAGTCTACAGTCGTTGAAGGCGATGTAATTGAAAAAGTTGAAGAGTTAGGTCTTCTTGCTCCATTACACAACCCTGCAAATGCTGCGGGTATTCGTGCCTTCAAGGAGTTATTGCCAGATATTACGAGTGTCGTTGTTTTTGATACTTCCTTCCATACAAGTATGCCAGAGAAAGCTTATCGCTATCCTCTACCAACAAAATATTACACAGAAAACAAGGTTCGTAAGTACGGAGCCCATGGAACTAGCCATCAGTATGTTGCTCAAGAAGCAGCGAAGGTTTTGGGACGTCCACTTGAAGAGTTGAAGTTAATCACCTGTCACATCGGTAATGGTGCTTCTATTACAGCTGTTAAGGGTGGGAAATCTGTTGATACCTCAATGGGATTCACTCCACTTGGTGGTGTAATGATGGGAACTCGTACAGGGGATATTGACCCAGCCATCATTCCTTATTTAATGCAATATACAGAGGACTTTAACAAGCCTGAGGACATCAGTCGTATTCTCAATCGTGAGTCAGGATTGATGGGTGTTTCTGGTAAATCTAGTGACATGCGTGATGTAATTGCTGCTATGGAGGCAGGGGATCATGATGCTACTTTGGCTTATGAAATGTATGTTGATCGTATCCAAAAGCACATCGGACAATACTTGGCTGTCCTAAACGGAGCAGATGCTATTATTTTTACAGCGGGTATAGGTGAAAATTCTGTTCATGTACGTGATGCTGTCATTTCAGGGATTTCTTGGTTCGGTTGTGATGTAGATCCAAAGAAAAATGTCTTTGGTGCAACCGGAGATATTTCGACAGATGCAGCAAGTGTCCGAGTACTAGTAATTCCAACAGACGAGGAATTAGTCATTGCACGTGACGTTGAACGTTTGAAAAAATAACAGATCAAAAAATCGACCTTCAATAAGAAAGGTCGATTTTTTTCATCGAGGAGAGCTACCATTTAGTCAGTGAAACTTCACCACTATTGAGCCAAATTTTTTCACCAGTGGCTAATTCTATCTGTAGTTGTCCTTGGTCAGAGATGTCACAGGCTTTTCCTGTGATTATTTCCTGATCCTTCTTGAAAGAAATCTCTTTTCCTAAAACGATTGAGCGCTTTTTATAGAGATAGAGGAGTTCATCGGCTTCTGTTTCGTAGAAACATTTCCAGATTTCAGCAATCAATTCATTGCGAGTAATGGGAGTATTTTGAGAAAATAAGCTTCCAGCTGTAGTTTGTAGATTATTGGGAAATTTAGCGATAGAAAAGTTGATCCCTACCCCAATGATAACATCTGTAACGAGTCCAGTTTCGACGGAGGTAATGGCTTCTGTTAGAATACCAGCAATTTTTTTCTGGTTCAGATAAATGTCATTGACCCACTTGATATCCACATCAATCAAACTAAGATTCTTGATAGCCTTGTAGATAGCCCCAGCTGTTAGAAGTGTATAGGCGGGAAGCTTCTGGTAAGGGAGATTGGGTTGTAGGTGAAGGGACATGTAAATTCCCCCCTTATCTGGAGAATAATAGGGACGTTGAAAACGACCGCGTCCCATAGTTTGGCTAGTGGAAAGGTAGAGTTTATCCCCTTTAGCCCCAGCTTCCATAGCTTCTTTAGCATCGGTTTGGGTAGATTTTGTTGAGGGTTTAAACTGGACAGTAATGGGACTATTCGCTTCGATTTCCTGAGGCAAGATAAGGTCTCCGTCCAGAAGTTTATACCCACGATTTTTGATACTGTCAATCTCCAGCCCCTCTTGTTGGAGACGTTGGATCGCCTTCCATACGGAAGTTCGGGATAAGTTCAATCTTTCAGCTATTTTTTCTCCGCTTAGATAATCAGTTTCAGTAGCTAGTATTTTATAGATTTCTTGGTAGGATTTCATGCTAGACCCTTTCTGGAACAATTAGATTTATTGTACCATATTTTTTTTAAAAAAAGGGATAGCGATTTTTCAAGTAATCTTAGCTAACTATAAAATTTTTACCCAGTTTTAGTTAGGAGTATAGAGGCAAAAAGGTTTTTCAAATCTCTTGAAAAAAATGGTAAAATGTTTTTAATAGCTTATTTATCTGAATGTGAGATTCAGAAGGAAAGGATCTGTTGTGAAATCAATAGGTGTCATTGAAAAAGTTAAAAAGTTTATCGAAACAAGAAGGACTTCTTTTTAGGAGTTATTCTGAGTATTTTTCTTCCTTTTTTTATCTTTTTGTTATTATTTTTATCTCTTATTTACTTTGGTTAGTATATACCGGGGAGATGAAGGGAATCTTGAAACGTTTGTCTCAACACCCTGTCTTGCTCTTTTTTATTGCCTATAGCACTGCAATTTCTCTTCTAGCACAAAATGTGATGGGAGTAGTTTCTTCGGTGGCCATGTTTCTGTTTGCCATCTTCTTTTACTATTATCAATCTCAATTGACTCCTAAATTTTTTAGGTTGACGCTTGAAGGAGTTTTAGCCTCGAGTGTCTTGGCAGCAGCCTTTTGCAGCCTTGGAACATTTCCAAATTGTAAAGAAATTTGATTATACCTTCCTCTCACCACGAATGCAAGTTTGGCATCAAAACCGAGCGGAGGTTGCCTTCTTTAATCCCAATTACTATGGAATTATCTGTTGTTTCTGTATCATGATTGGCTTTTACCTGATTAGCACAACTAAGTTAAGGTGGTTACGAATCTTTTCTATGATTGCCATCTTTGCTAATTTATTCGGTTTAAACTTTACGCAGAATCGTACAGCTTTTCCAGCCATCATCTTTGGAGCCATCATTTACCTCTTCACGACCATTAAAAACTGGCGTGCATTCTGGCTTAGTATTGGAGTTTTTGGTGTTGGTTTAGCCTTTCTATTTTCGAGTGATTTAGGTGTTCGAATGGGAACCTTAGATTCATCTATGGAAGAACGTGTTTCTATCTGGAATGCTGGAATGGCCTTGTTTAAACAAAATCCCTTCTGGGGGGAAGGGCCACTAACCTATATGCATTCTTATCCCCGTATTGGAGCACCTTATCATGAACATGCTCATAGTATTTATATAGATACGATTTTGAGTTATGGAGTTGTTGGTACAGTTCTCTTGGGAATTGCTTCTGCCACTCCGGTACGAATGTTGATTGATATGAGTCAAGTACCTAGTAAGCGTCCTATCCTTGGACTTTACCTCTCTTTCTTGACAGTAGTAGCTGTGCACGGAATTTTTGATTTGGCTCTCTTTTGGATTCAATCATCTTTTATTTTCCTGTTAGTGATGTGTAGTTTACCACTAAAACATAGTATGATTGATGAATTAGTTGATTAAGAAAAAGATAGTAGAAATTAACATTTTCTA